>OJJV01000183.1_pt1 | contig 61961 bp, 76 predicted proteins | sample 1596391 | NCBI WGS metagenome assembly OJJV01 (sample SAMEA4350164, study PRJEB24818) | metagenome | biome: human; feature: gut; material: faeces | place: Denmark | collected 2013-09
AGTTTTATATAGGAGAACTTCCCCCGCCTCTGTAAAATAATTCTCCAGGGTGCGTTAATCTTCTTCTGAATCTGTTTGCTTTACTTTTATATATAAATTCATAAAATCATATTGAATTATTTCATCAATAGCTCTTTCAATCTCTTCTGCTTCTTCTTCTTCTGTGAATTCATTTGATGTTTTAGCTATTCTTGCTAAGTATGAACATGAATTGTAACCTTTTTCAACATCAAACAAAAACCAAGAATTGAAATCTTCAAAAGGATTAAAAGGATTATCAATTGTTGATAACATTACTTTCATTTTAATTAAGCTCCTTTCAAAACTTTATACAAACATTTATTAAAACATTAATCAAACAATCAATCAAACAAATTAATTACACATAATCAAACAAACAATTACTTATCTGAATACTTGATTATAGTTGATGTAGATACACCTAGTTTTTGCGCTATTTGGGCATTAGTATAACCAGAAGCCTTAAGAGTAGCTATATGATTTATTTTAGCTGGACTTAGTTCTTTAGTACTTCTAGGCATAGCTAATTGTTTAACTTTATCCATATCAGCATTATTTAGAATAGTCTTTAATTTATTAGTACTTATTGCTCCTGCCTGTATAGCTTCCCATTCTTTGTCTGTAATTTGAACTAATTCTCTCTTAGCCCCCACCTGTCTTCTCATCTTATCTAGGGCCTGTTGTCCTACCTTTTTCTTCTCCTTATTAGTCATATCTGGGTTGTCTTTTACCTTGGCTTGAACTATGGCGTTAGCTAGAGTCTGTGCCTGTCTTTCTCTAGGGGCATTCTTTAGTGCTACGTTAGCTTTAGCAACTAAACTATCTACCTCCCTTTGATATTTAGCCTTGGCTATAGGGTTATAAGGAATGTCTGGGGTAGTTACCATTTCTTTACGGGCACGGTTAGCTAGGGCTTTAAGATGATTAGCATAGTCTGCGTATGCTAATTCAACTGGGTTCCTACTGTCTGATACTAATGTGTATGCGTCATCAGTCTCGAACATCTTAGTACTTTTTTGTGTCTTAGTTATTGTTTTAGTTTTAACTTTACCAGTCTTCTTATCTACTACTTTCTTTTCATATGTTAAATCGTCTGCTACTTTCCATGATTGTTTACCTGTCTTAGGATCTATAATAGGAGAACCTTGTCTCTTAAGTACTGATTGTTGTCCTTTGGCACGGGATACTATTGTACCTGTACCCTCACTGTATCTTCCTGTTTCAGGGTCAACATGTCCTTGGTATTTCTTTTTTAGTGCCTTAATATTATTATCTGCTTCGCTTTTCTTGTAGTCTAGTTTATGTTTAGCAGCATCGATAACAACCATTGAATGTCTAACTGCTCTTGCTAATTCATCATCGCTAGCTCCAAGTAATGTCATATCAGTTATTAAGTTAGAAATTTTACCCATCTCATTTTGTGTATTATCTGTTTTACCAGACTTCATGTATTTCATTCCAGGTCTTTCAGGGTATTCCATCTTAGGATCAAACCCTTCTAACGCTTTTAACGGTGGTTTAGAACTTATTCTAACACTACCACCTGTAGGAATAACCATTGCTGTATCACCATCAAAGTCTGCTCCTGATAGTCTCTCTGCTACTTTACTATTAATACAAACAGCATCTTTAGGATTAGATCCTATTAATTTTTTGGCCTCTTTGTGTTTATTGTTAACTGTAAGGATTGGTATTTCAAATAGTCCTCCATGAGGGTATCTAACTAGTGCTACCTTTTCTCCATCATTATAGTTAGGAGCATAGATTTCATTATCTCTCATTGAAGGTACTGGTAAGATTACTTGATACTTTTGTCTAGGCAATGCTGCTGCATGTAAATGCACTGCTGCTGAATCACAGTCATCAGAGAATGATTTAAGTAATGCTTTCTTAACAGTAGGATTAGTTAAACTCATTATCTCATCAAACTCTGCTTGTTTATCGGCAGATGCTAAACCTAATTGTCTCTTTACTAATGATAAGTTTTGTTTAGATAAGAATTGTGAAGGTAATTTATCGGCCCATTCGCCCCAGTCACCTTCTTCTGCTCTCTTATTTATTAATGAAAGTTTTCTATTACCATTTTTATCAGTATAATAACTTTGTCCACCAGCTTTGATTAAAGAACCGAATGGATTATCAGGGTCATCTTTTATCGGTTTCAAGACTTCAAGTTTAGATTTATCTTTTGTTTTATTAGTGTTGAACATTACATCTACACCTTTTGGTAAATCATCAGAATATACAGCCATTCCTTTTATATAGTGAGTTCCATCAACCATAATACGAACTTGTGCATAATGAGAATTACCTAAGTTAAGGTCTTCAACGCCTCTTCTTATTTCAACTAATCCATCTTTTTCTAATCCACCATCTTCAGCATATCTTATAGCAAGTCTCTTAGAATTCATAGATGTTGGATAAACAAATTTATCGAATGTTTCTCCTCCATCATGTGATACATATTCTTGTACTGAGTGTACATTCTGATAATCATATATAGCACTAGATACTTTTCTTTCTTTACCAGTTTTATCTACTATCGTTTTATAAGGCGTGTCTGGTGGGCATAATACTTTTAAGTTAGTTTGTTTACCTGGGTTGTTAACTTGAGGTACTCCGCCTCCAAATGTATTATATCCTTCCATTTCCAAAATATATAAAGCAGTTTTAAGTTTTTCTTTTGATATGCCTAATTCCCTTTCAACGCCAACACCTACGTCTATCATTCCTTTTTCGTCTACTTGTTTTTTAAGGAATTCAGCTGTTTTTTTAGCTTGTTTCATTCTACTTTCAGATTGTTCATTCAATAAAGAACGAACAGATGAGTCATTTTTATAACCCATTTGTTTAGCTATCTCATTAAGAGAATATCCTTTTTCTCTAAGTCCTTTAGCAGTGTCAACTTCTAATTGTCTTCTTTCATCTTTAGCTAAAGATTTTTGTGTTCTTAATTGACTAGTAGTCAATCCCATACTTTCAGCAATATCTTTTTCACTCATGCCCTTTTTAGTCAATTCATCTACTCTAGATAGAAAGTCTCCGCTATGTTGGTAGGGGTCTTTACCACTTCCCCAAGGATATCTTCCTGAACGTCTAGGCATTCCATAGTGTAATAGTTCATCAATAGGTGGTTTATCTTGATAAGCCATTTACTATTCCCCCTCAATCTTCATTTTATCGATTATTTTATCAAACGTGATTATCTTATCCATAATAGGTAGAATATCTTCCACTGTAGGATTATGGACAATAATCTCATTGTTTTGATAAATCCTTAATTCCATATCAATATCGCTAGGTTTCTTATTGTATTCCAAACAGAAAAGAGCAGCATATATCTCAAGCTGTTCCATGTGTGCTCTGGTTACACCAGTTTTTAAATCATGTATTCTTAATAGATTGTTTCTAAATATAATTGCGTCTGCTGTTCCAAAACAATTATCAGAATAATATAAAACTTGTTCTGGCTTCATCTTAAATCCAATAGCATCATTAACATACATGTTCAATGTCTTTTGAGATTTAGGTAATTTTTGTCCTAAAGTTATACATTGGCAAGCAAAGTCATGTAATATAGTTCCATTTAATGTTGCTTGAAATTTAGTGTATGAATCTACTAATTTATCAGCATCATAATTAATCCAATGATATTTGCTAGCGCCAAGGAATGCATGCTTACCTTCCAGAGAATAGTGTTTGTTGAAGTTCATCTAGCACTACCTCCTTATTCTCAGGATATATAAATCTTGCAAATGACATGTCATCCATTTTATCAACATAATATTCTTGATTAGGACGATGTGATGCAACTCTAGATTTCTTTACTTCTAGAGCTGCCCATTTGTCATTGTATAAAATTAAAAGATCTGGTATTCCTTGAATATAGCTAGAATCATTTTTCATGATTATGCAACCAACGAAAATATCTTTTAATTCTTTAATTAAATTTTTTTGAAAATCTCTTTCTAATTTCCCCATAATAGAATATCCCCTTTCAAACCTTAGTAGTACAATTTCATTATCATTAACATTGACATATTAGGTTTTGATAAGGTTTTTAAAATTTCGTACATACAATCATCTCCTCTTTAAAATATAATTTTCATCGCTCTTAATGAAAAAGAAGAGAGTAAGAATTTCTTCTTATAATAAAGCCATCAAAACAGTTTTATCTCTCTCCTCATAAAAGGGCATGTTTTTTTCGCGTACCCTAATCATCCTCTAATCTAAAGCATTCAAAATTTTCGCAACTATTGAAACCTTTTACAAAATCGTTTTTTAAATTGCACATAAGATCAGCATATAAATCATTATCTAAGACTTCGTAGTTCCAATTATAGTGTTTACATAAAGCACACATTTGAACATGTTCGCATCTACATCCTTCATTACCACATAGTTTCATAATATAGCCTCCTACTTGTTCATTTTATCTTTAATTGAGTCCACTATAAGTGAACACAAAAATATAATGCATATACATATAAATAAAAATTGCATTAAACTTTTATCTCCCATAATATCTTCTCCTAACTAAAATGGAAATTCTTCATATTTTAATTTAGCTCTATAAAATTCTTCTCCTGCTTCTAATACTTTTTCTATTTGTATATCTTTAACTAAATATTCTTTCATCAAATATTCTATAAGTCTAGATAGCTTTGGATAACTTTCACTCTTTATTTCAGCAGTTATACATGCCATTTCATCTCTAGTTGTTAATGGATCGATATACACTTTAGATTCATTATATTCATCTTTTTCTTTTTTAAAAGACAAACAATATCCATCAGTTTCGACTATACCTCCTGTTACAGCACAATACTCTACTCCATTATTCAATTCACAAAATACACAATTAACACACATTTCTTCTTTTTTCATTCTTATCCCTCCAAAAATAGTTTGTGGTCAAAAGGCCACTTTTTTTCGCCTATCTATATATATATTTATTTTTTTTTTCACATTAATAAGAGAAAAAAGTGGGTTTTTGGCCACAAGACCCCTGAAACCGTTGCAATCACTGGGTTTGAGGGGGTGGCCACTTTTCAAAAAAAGTGGGCTTTTGGCCATTTTTTCTGGCCATTTTTGGCCACTTTTTTCAAACTTTTGCAAAAAAAATAGGGAATGGTCAAATAAAACTGACCACTGCCCACTTTTTAAAAACAAAACTGACCATTATAATTCGTCTTCATGCGCTCCCATAAAGAACATAACTATCAAACCTACAGCCACAAAATATAGCAAACCATAAAATAATACTTTACCTAACATTCATAACCTCTCCTTTTTAATTTATCTTTTAATACTTTTTTATACTTGACTACAATTTTAGATACATAACTTATAGTTACACCAAGTTCTTTAGCTACTTTCTTTTGATTCATTTTTTCACCAGCAATACAAGCATTGATGTAACTTACGAAAATATCTTTTTTCTTTTGTTGTGATTCAGAGAACATTTTATCAATAGTTTCAAATATAACATCAACAAGTTCTTCATATGATACCTTTTCATCTATACGAGCTTTGTCATCTTTTACAAGCGCATATACAGGAACCTCATCGTCAGCACTAATGTTAACAAGATAATCTAAAGATGCCATAGTTTTTATACGTTTCTTAATTTCTTCCCTAGTTTTCTCATTAGTTTCTCGGTGCTTATCATAAGCAAGTATTATATCGTTATGCATAGTTCTTTTGTAGTAATTCATAAATGAGCTATTTTGTTTTTTACAATCAAATTTTTCAACAGTTTTCATAAATGCAATACACATTATAGGCAACAACTCAGTAATTTCATCAATGTTAGAATATTTGTTTAGTTCTGATACTGCAACAGGATATGTTAATCTAAATAAAGTATCTTTATAATACTCAGCGTTGTTCCCTTTTCTAATGTTACTAACAGCCTCATTAATATAACTTTTATAAGTATAATCCTTTGGTATTTGATATTTATTTAAATCGTAATATAACATAACCTCTCTCCCCTTTACTTATATAATTTGTGCTCCTTTAACCCTCTATCAATATTATTAAGGTGAATATTATAATTAGACAAACTATCAAAAGTTCGAATATTTTTTCAAGAATATAGAACTTCATATTACTTTAAACTCCTTTCTAAAATTTTAGCTATTTTCCATAAGGCACAATTGATACATATAAGAGCTACTAATATCAAAAACATATTATTCAACTCCTCTATATTTCTTTAATTCTTCTTCAAACTCTTTTGTCTTATCATAACCACAACCAAACATCTCAGGACAGAAACCTCTATAAATACATTCTCTAACCATGCAGCTTGCTAATTCAGGTTCAGTCTTAGCTACCTCATCCTTAACAGCTTGCCACGCCTCCCTAGTTTCAGGAGACGCGCAGCTACATAATCTTTTTCTAGATATATTAATAAGTGCTTGTGCGTTTGCTTCAACTTCATGGTTTACTAAACTACCTTGTGGTAAATTATCTCTATTAACTCCTGTACGGTCAGTTCTTTGAGTTTTAACAAAGTGGTCTATACCAAATTTATGTCTAACAAAATGTACTGAAACCCATGATTTCAAATCATACCAGCGCCATTCAAATTTCAATTTTCTTATTGGTGAATGCTCAGATAATATCAATTGTCTTTTCCATTTACTATCAGGATATGCTCCTGTGTTTTTTCCTATTGTATTCATAGTTGCGTCCTTAACATCTTGCCAATTATCCGCATGTTTAAATTTATCTATTTTCATATTATTTCAACACCTTTCTTTTTCCACATTTTGTACATACTCCAACGCCTCTTCCGTAATTTTTCATATCACCGAAGAAATATTCTTCCATTCTATATTCATGTTTACAAAATAGACGCTTAAAAAATCCAGCCATATTGATCCTCCTCTACAAAATACATTGTTCTTATTCCATATCTAATTGCTGTCAAATGTTCAACAAGACATCCGTCAGCTCCATTCCATCCTGGCATAAATAAAACCAAGTCAGCATCAGCCATTAACTGTATAGAACGACCTAAATACGCTAATCTTGGAGCATCGCCTAAATCTATAAATGTGTCAATTAATTCAACTTTTTCATTTTTATAAAAATTTTTTAAATATTCCACACCTCTTTTCATTTCTTTTTTAATTTCTTCGTCAGTTCTTCCATGCATTGGTAAAGATATAAATACCTTCATTAATATTCTTCCTCCTCTTTTATATCATGAACTCTATCTACTTCTACTCTTTCCATTTCACCCCTTTCATCCATAACAATTGCAAACTCATCAGTCATGCATACTAAGTCAAATCTCTTATTGGCAGGCTCACATTGGTGACATAACGCTACAACAGAGCTTTCTATTTGATAGTCAAGGCACATTCCACATTGAAAATATGTTGGTTTAACTTTACACGTTCTCATAACATTCACGCCCCTCTTTTTTCTTTAATTGATTAACAGTGATTCTTTGTTTTCTTTTAGATTTCTTTTTCTTATTTTTGATTGCTAAAAATCTATCAGCCTTTCTTATAGTCTCATTAGAAAATGGGCCATTCTCTTCATAAGTTTTATAGAACTCATAGTTATCTAAGAATTTATTAATCATATCAAACACCTCTCCCTAATTTTTTAATATACTTTGTATCTATCGGTGAATGGTTTACCAGTGCGTCTTGATATTTCTTCAGCATGTTTAGCATTCAAGTATTTATCATTTGTTAATCCTATAGTTGAATCATCTTTGTAATATCTCAAGTCTAGATTTTCTTGAAAATATCTTTCTTGTTCATCTAATGGTAATTTACAAAAATATTCATATGTTTCTTTGTCGTAGTGAAGCTCTTCTTTTTGTTCTCTTTCTTTTTCTTCTTTTTTAGAAGGCTGTCCTCCTAAACCAACATAAAGAAAAGAGCCACCAATAATGACAGCTCCCCAAAATATAATACTTGACATACTAATTACCTCCCTTAATTATTTTCTAGGTCCTCTGACTTTGATTAGTTTCTTTTCAAGTTTGTCTAAAATATCTTCGACTGTATCTCTTGTTCTTTTACTTAATTTCATAATCTTTTTGTTCTTTTCATACCAGTCAAATATCTCAAACACATCTCCGGATTTCCAACTGAATGACCACCAGTCACAAATCATTTCGATAATATATTCATAAGGCATGTCTAATGCTATAACACTAGGTCTTCCGTCATCTGTCAAATGAACCCAATGTTGCCAATGATGAGGGTTTTGATGTATATGATATTGGAACGCGTATCGCATTTTCTTTTCACTGTCTTTTGATTTCTTTCCATAGAAATATTCATCGTATGCATCGTATTCGTCGTTATTATACTTTGTATCATCATGAAGCAATATATTTAATTCGTAATCAACGCCAGGAATATCGATAAGTACTTCAGGCAAACTTCTTTTAATCCAATAGAATCCTTTTCTAACATTTGCACAATGTTCTTTTATATATTCGTCATATTCCTTGCTCATAGTTGTTACCTCCCTTTCGAAAATATCTTTTTAATTTAATTATTCGTATAATTCAAATACTTGAATTCTTCCATATCTAAGATGCTCTTCCATGTATCTTTCGGCTGCTTCTCTAGTTTTACAAATTTTTTCAACTCTTCTGTCTATCCAATCACCATCGCAATCCATCCATTGAGATATAACAGCATATACTTTCATTATTCTTCCTCCTCTTCTTCATAATCTCTATGCTTGTCTAATAAATCAATAACGTAAGCTTTAGGACAGTCCTCGTTAGGATAAGTTCCATATTTACATTCATAGCATTCATGTTGACTACAATATAAATTACATAGCTTGTGAATATCTGCAACTAGTTCTCTTTCTTTTTTAGTTTTTCTTCTACATGTCATCTTACATCGCCTCCTTTAATAATTGTATATCTATTTTTTCTAGAATTTCATAAAGAGGTGCTAACTTACTAAAATTAAATAAATCTGTTTCTATTCTTTCTAACTCTTTTTCTTTTATAAATTTTATTAAATCTGTTCTCTGTTCTAATAGTTTACAATATTTACCGTTCATAATAATCCTCCTATAAACATAAAATAAAAAGAACAAGCCCGTGTAGGCTCATCCTTAATTAAGTCAATATCGATTAGGTTATAATATAGTAAAGAAATCTAATAAATCTGCTATAGTGTCAAATCCTAATAAGTCGGCAGACTTTCTTAATAAAGTATTTCTAGCTAATTTTGTTTTAGCTTTTAATGCTCTTTCATAAAGTCCTAAACCTTCTTCTAATTCTTTTTCACTTACCATTTTTACTAAACTTAATTCCATCATAATAACCTCTCCTTTATATATTCTTTTCATAAAGGAATATGTTTTTTTCGCGTATTAAAATATTATAACTAACATTAATAAAAGAAATACCAAGATTGCAAATGATAATATTGCAGCTTTAACAAACACTTCGACTACCATTTCTAATATTCTCCATAAGAATCTTAACATAATATTACCTCCTAATCACATTTAGAATATCCACAATTCTTGCAAGTAACACATCCACCTTCGTTGGTCATTTCCATTCCACACTCTGGACAAGTGTTATTTGGAACTACCCAGTTTTCTGGATTTTTCATGGCTTTGAATTGCTCTTTTAAAATATCTTTTTCTTTTACTGCATCTTTAATTTCTTTTTTACTACATGCTTCACATTTGTTAAATCTATCGTATTCTTCTTGTATAGTTCTAGCTAAAATATCACCACAACTTAACCCATCAATAACTTTCTTACTACCTTTAGCTTGAGTACATGCTGAACATTTAACCCCTTTAACAGAGTCGACTATACTTTCTATTGCCATTCCACCTCTAAGCATTGTGGATGCCATACGTCCTAATGATTCTGCATTAGCTACACACCCTCCTGATTTTCCTGGGTCAATAAATACTTCAACTAAGTTATCATTATCATCTCTATTAATTGTTATATATAGTTTTCCACATGCTGTTCTCTTAACATATGTCCCGCCATTTAATCTTCCTCCTAAATCAGATCTTGTCATAGGCTTGATTTTGTCAAATACTTTTTTCTCTGGTAAAATATCTTTTTCTTCTATCTTAACTTCAGGTTCTTCCTTTGGCTCTTCTTTCTTTTCGCTTGTTAATACTCCAACTCTAGCACAGTTTTCTCTAAATATAGTTAAACCTTTAAGCTTATTTCTCCAAGCGTAAATATAAAGTTTACGAACATCTTCTATAGTTGCTGATTCTGGTAGATTTACAGTAGAAGATATAGATGCGTCAATATGCTTTTGCCAAATACTTTGCATTTTTACTCTTTTCATTGGATCAATTGTTTTTGCTGTAACAAAATATGATGGAAGTACAGGTTTACCAGTAGTAAGGTTGTGTATTACTTCATTATTATCTAAATATGCTTTTACTATAGGAGTGTAAACTTCATAATATTGATCTTTCCCATGCAAACTTTCTGTCTTTCTCGTATAGCTTGTATCAAATATAGGTTCGATACCTCCAGATACTCCTAGCATTGTAGAAATACTTCCAGTTGGTGCTATAGTTAATAGTTGAGAGTTTCTTAATCCGAAACGTTTTACAGTTCTTTTAGTTTCTTCTCTTGTATTTTCAATGAAATATAAATTCTTATCTAATGTTTCAGGTTTAAATTTATTATATGGTCCAAAATCTCTAGCTAAATATGCAGAAGTTCCTATTGCTACATCCGCCATAATGAACCCTATTTTATCGCATAAAACTATGGAATCAGCGCTACCGTATTCTATTCCTAATTTTATAAGCATATCTGCCAATCCAAATATACCTAAACCTATTTGTCTCCAATCAGCAACAGATTCTCTTTGCTCTTCTAACGGATGTAATTCTAATCCTTCATCTAAAACTTCGTTTAAAGCTTTAACTGCACGTGCTACTATCTCGGCAAAATTATCAAAATCAAATTTACCATTCTTAACAAATGCAGATAAATTTATGGCACCTAGTAAGCAGCTTCCTCCAGCTGGAAGCGGCTCCTCAGCACAAGGATTTACACCAGCAAATTTAAATTCAGAGTCGTCTGCAAGAAGATTCCATTTTTCTATATTATCCCAGTACAACATTCCTGGTTCACCATAGTTCCAGTTGTTTGCACACAGTTTTTTAAATATAGTAGGAGCAAATACAGTCTTAACTATTTCTTCTCCTGTTTCTTCTCTAACGAATGTTAAATCATAGTATTCTCCTAAAACGACTGCTCTCATAAATTCATCTGTAACTCTTATAGATATGTTAGCTTTAGTTATTTTATTTAAATCTGTTTTAATATCTATGAACTCTTCAAGGTCTGGATGATTACAACCAAGAGATATCATTAAAGCTCCACGTCTTCCGTTTTGTCCTATCAAACTTGTTGTCAAATTATATAAGTCCATAAATGATACAGCTCCTGTTGTCTCTTTAGCAGCGTTGTTTATAACAGCTCCTCTAGGTGCAAGTTGTGAAATATCAATCCCACAACCTCCACCATAAGAGAAAGTTCTTGCTAATTTCTTAGCCGCATCAAATATAGATTCTAAATTATCTTTAGGTGGTTCTATAACGTAACAATTAGAATATGTTACTTTTCGTCCTTCTTTTTGTAGTCCTCTATTCGATAATATTCTTCCTCCGAATAAGAACTTTTTATCTAAAATATCTTTCTTAAGTTCTTCATTTCCATTAGAAACTCTATCTAACCATTGTAGAAAAGTTTCTCCGTCATGTTGATATTTTTTACGCCAAATATCACATCCTAATTTATTATCTTTACCTAACCAATCTTCAACCCACATTTCTCTACTTACCGCCATATTCATTCCCCTTTCTATAATTTCATTAATATATTATAATAAAACGCTTTTACAATTTTTTCAAATTCTTCTATAGTTCCATTGTTTGTAATATAATAGTCGTACCAACAATCTTCAACATTCGCATCAGCTTCATTTGAAGTTATCTCAGGTACGTTGTCATTTTTTATAAATATAGATACCGCATCGAACTCGCAAACAGCTCTTATTATATCGTCAGGTTCTCTCATATCTATAATCATAATTTTTTCCTTTATATCATCATTGTAGAATGCATCTACTTTTTCAGCAACATCGGCATAAGACATATCACTATATATAGTTGTAAGTTGTTTTAAATCCGCTAAGAATTTTCTATCTTTTTCAGATTTACCGCCTTTCCAACCGCAATCTAATGCTATTGTTTTTACTTTGTCTATAATTGAATATTTATAAACTTTTTGGCATTTGTTTAATAGTATAGCGAATGTATCTTTACCTGCTCTTGGTTTCCCATTTACAATTAATACTAATTTTTCATCCAAACATACCATCTCCTTAAATATTTAAAAATCAGCAAAAGCTCTTTCATTAAATTTCTTTTTACTTTTTATAGCTCTAGATATAGCTAAGTCAATTCCAGAGTGTGTTTTTAAATGGTAAAAATATAAATGTTTAAATGGAGTGTTAAGTCTATCTATTCTACCAGCTGATTGGTGCATGATTTTATAACTGTAATTTTGACTGAAAAATACAATAGTGTCTGTTTCTATACAGTTCCATCCTTCAGCTCCAGCTGTGTATTGAACTAAATATACCCATTTCTTAGATTTAGGTATAGGTTCATGTTTGTGTCCATTCCATTCTGCAACTTTAACATCTCGTCCATAGTAAATATCTTTTAATATTTCAAGTTCGTAATCGAAATTATAGAATACAATAATTTTATTATGTCTACTAAATATATCTAATAATGCATCTAATCTGGACTGATGCGTATTTACAACTTTACGTAATGCATAACAAAGTCCACTGGCATTTGTAATAGGTTCATCTTTCCAAATATCCCAGCGTCTTTTCATAACATCTTTATACATTTTCACATCATATTTGACATAAATATCTTCATGATGTTGTACGGTTTCTCGTTTGAAATCCATATCTATTAATATCTCCCTTCTAAATCTTAATAATCTTCCAGTATTAATATATCTGTCAACTTTTGGAAATTTACAGAATCTAGAATATACAACATGCTCCCGTATAAATTCTGTCTTATTCTTATAGAATCCATTTGCTAAGAAAACTGGAATATAATCCATCCAAGTGTCGCCAGGAGTAGCTGACAGTAATACCCACTCATTAAATTTAGCTATCTTTAAGAAAGCTTTAACCCATGCTCCTGAGCCAACAACCCTCTGTTCATCAAATATAAAGAATGAGTTTTTAACGTCCTTATACTTTTGAATATTGTTCCATGAATCTATTATAACTTTATTAGAATATATATTCTTATCATCATGCACTGATAATAAAAATGGTGCTAATTCTCCTTCCCATTCAAGAGTGTCTCTTTTACGGGCAGTTGTTATAATATATAAATTTTTAGGTGGATCACTCATTGGTACGTATTTACCACCTTTTAGGAATTTTTCATCCCCGGAATTTTTTAGATAATAATATGAAAGAGAAGTGAGAGATTTCCCACTTCCCACTCCTCCATTTAGGATACATCCATTTTTCATGTTTTTCACTGCGTCTATTTGATAATCTCTAAGTTTCATTAGAAAGGTAAATCCTCATCATCTAGACAATCATATTTTCCGGCGAACACATCTTGTTCAATTGTTACATACATAGTTTTTAAATATGCTTTAATACCTTCTTTACCATTAACTTCCCAGTGATAAGGTCTTATTATTAAATCAACATTTGCTATCTCAGCATAATCTAAAGTGTCTATTGACTCTTCGTCTAACACTGTTTTTGTTTTACCAGATATCATTATAACTTTAGGTGGGAAATTTCCAAATGCTACAGTTACTTGTAAGTAATATGTTGGTTCGTCTTCATCTTCTCTTGGTCTTAAAGCTTTAACATTCCATCCCATTTGTCTTAAATCCTCAGCTGAATCTCCGTCAAGTATTACACAGAAGTTTCTATTTCCTGCTCTATTAAATTTACTTTCTTCACCTGCAAAGTTTTTAAATATTAATCTCGCATTTTCCACTACTATATTATCTATTCTTTTATTCATATATACCAATCTCCTTTTTTATAATCTATTTTTATAAATACCAATTAACATGGCTATAACCCAAATAAGCTCAACAACTATCACCCAATTTAATATAATTTCACACATAATATCACCTATTCACTCGGACCTATAAATGGAACATCTTCATCATAAAATGGATGCATGCCATACTCACCTTCTATAAATATAGGTGGAGTATATGGTGTATCAGATACAAACCACTCATAGTCTCCATATTTTTTAATAGTATCAATTGCGGCATCTGCCATTTCTTTAAAACGTCCTTCATCAATATCATCAGTTCTACCAAGAGATGATACTATCTCTGCCTCAAGCCAACGATATCCTTTTGCTCCAGTAGCTGAATAATATTTACCGTCTTTTTCACGCATTAATAAACCGCCTCCACAACCTGGTTTAATAGGGCAGAAACGGCCAACTTTTCCTATGAATCTATAATTATGTCCTTTTGCTATTTCTTCTTTTAAATTGTTTATCAAATTTTCATCCCCTGGGGAATTTTTCAAAACTTTATTTAACTCTTTTTCTAAACTAGATACATCTGGTAAATTCTCATTCATATCTAAATATAAACTTGAAGTTACAGATTTTGTTTCACATAAGTCATCAAATAATATTTTCTCTTTAGAAAATAACTTCTTAAATACATATGGTATTTGAAATTGAGTTCCTGTGGCTGTCCATTCACCATTGTCGTACTTAGCAATATATACAGCATCGTTTACCAAACACATTCTATCGTAAGTAGCCTCATGTTCAAATTCATATCCGTATTGTCTTCCGAAGTCCATTACAAATTCTATTATTTCAGGTGTTGCATCAGGAATTTTTATAGAGTCTGTTTTAATATGTGCTACTTTAAAACCTCTTTTTTGAACTTCGTCTTGAAGTGTTCTCATAAATAAAGCTCCTCTTAGAGCAATTATATTGTTTTTATTTCTGATATCTCTAAAAGGGTTATCGAAGTTCGCTGATGTTAAACCATATACTGAATTTATAGCTATTTTCAATGCTTGTGTCAGATTTTTAGCTGTTGTTTCATCATCTAAATAAGGAGCAAGTTTTCCGCCAAACATTTTTCTAGCTTTATCAAAGTCTTTTCTTTTAATAGCTATACGTGCGTCAACAAGATCCTTAAAGTGTTGTGTATATTCGCCAAAGGCATTAAGATTTATAGCAGAATGGGGATGCATAGAAGCAACATCCAATAATGCAATGTTACCATACATTCCTGGTTCAGCATAAACGTAACCGCCTTTTCCGACATCTGTTCCACGATATATATTTTTTCCGTCGACAAACTCATAACCTGGGAAAGCATTTATAATGTCCATTTAATCACTCCTTTCTAAAAGTGTTTATAACCATTTTTTCCTCTGTTGTATTCTTTAGAAAATTTAACTCTACCCATTATATCTATATAATATTTATCACTAGGTTTTAATCTATTATATAAATGGAATCCTGTAGATCCATCGAAATCATAAAATGCATAACCGAATCTACTATCTTTTACAAAGTCACCACCTTCTTTATTGTATTCTTCTTGCAATGTAACTAGTTGTCTACATATGCCGTCATAAAAAGAATCAGTTAATGGTGATTGGTCATACTCATAATATGCCACTGAATTTAATATTATCTTTCTTTGTAAAAACTCTATTTTAGTTAATGTGTTCCAGTATTCTGGAAATGATTGACATTCAAATTGTTTACTCATAAATATCCTCTCCCTTTGAAAAAATAAAAGAAAAAGACACGGTTGGATTTGAACCAACAACACACGCCGGGAATGGCGTTGCTCTACCATTGAGCTACGTTATCTTTCTCTCATAATAGTGCTTGTAATTTTCGCGTGGAAATAAAAAAGCCTGAAAAATATCAAGCTCTTTTATCTATACGTTTCACTATTTCGTCATATCTTATTTTATACATATGCTTAAAATATAAAGCTTCTGTCGGATTATTATTTTTTGTAAATCCTTTAACATATCTTCTTAATTTAGGATCTACTGTAAGTATTGCAATCTTCCATAAACTTTTTAACATTTTAATCACTCCTTCATTAAAGAGGATGCGATTTTTGCGTACTAAAATTTATTAGGCGAATTAACTCTGAAAATATATCTTAAAAATCGCATAAATTTATTTCGCATAATTAAACCTCCTAATAATATTGCTTTCCTGTCGCTAAGTCTGTATAAACTAGATTAGGATGTCTTTCTTTACCAAATATAATTCTTGTAGTTAATGTATTAGTTGTATCATTAACAGACATACCTGCTAAGTCTGCTAATATCTCTCTTGCTGTAAAATCACCTTTTAATTTATGGAATACTGCCTCAGTTGCAATAACGTCATTATCACAATATTCTGCTACTTGTGTCCATAGTTCTTCAGGTACTGGTTTGTCCCATGGTAATCCTAATTCTTGATGGTGTATGCCTAATTCAATTTCCCATTTTTTAAGTGATTGTTTCTTAGCTGCAAAGTCGTATACATCAGTATAAGATATGTTATATGCCTCACCAAAGAATCCTTTACCTTCATTTATTATTTTTTGTGATAAGTTAAATAACTGTTGGTTATTATATCCCATAAGTCTTGCGTACAATATATGATTGTCATATCGTCTACAGTTAAAACCTACAAGTTTATACTTAATTAATTCTTCTATTTCAGCCGGTTTTGGATTTATCATTCTAACAACTGGTTTGTCTTCTCCATCGTACTTCCAATTGACTAAAAATAAATTTGGAAATATCTCAATGTCATAAAATACTATCTGATCTTCTGGTCGGGAACCAACCGGTAATGATGGTTCTTCTGATTTGAACTGCATCTTATTGACTAACTTAATACAATAATCTGCTTGATGTGTACTAGATGCTGCAAATGATAATACAGCAGGTTTCATGTCACTTACATCGTATTTTAATTCACTTTTATAAGCGTCATCTAAAATCTTATATATAAAATCGATACTCGGTTTAGTTCCTGGATGTATTTCTTTTTTCATGTTTTTCTTAATTAAAGTCCTAATACCTTTCTCAGTTTTAATCGCTTCAAAATTAACCACTTTATCTTCTCCTTTCAATGGTAATCCTGAACTAATTGTTGCTATAGGTAAATTGTTACATTTAGTTAATTTACGTCTTAATGAACTCTTTCCAGAATATACCTTAACCTCAATATGGTCTGCATATATAGCACTTAATTTTTTCGGATCTCCCGTATAAATATAATGCAAATGAACCCCTTTTCCACTTTTACTGAACTCAGCATAAGTTGGAGGCCATTTGCTTGCCTCTTCGACATTTCGTTCTAATGATTTTTCACCATTTTCATCTGGAATATCAAAATCTATAACTATATGATTCTCAGGAACTTTTACGTAATGTAGTTCTTTAGTATTAATATCATCTAATGTTGTAGTAACATTGTCCCATTTTTTAGATGGAGTTCCTTTTGAGGTTGCGTATTGAGCTGGATATTTACCACAATCTTTATCAAATATAGATTCTGTGGAATTAAATTCTATAAGTTTTATTTTAGGTGTTTGTACTTCTTCTTTTTCCTCGTCTTCAAATTTATCTGCTCTGAATCCAATATAAACACTTCTCATTCTAGTATCATTTTTAGTATATCTATCTTTATAATCTCTAAAATAGTTTTTAAGTTCTTCTTTAAATATCCTTTTGCTGAATGGATATGGTACGTTCGCTTCGTCGCAATAAGTTTTATACAACTCCCATGCGCTCTTAAGCGGTACATCTTCTTGTTCTTTGAAAGTAAAATAACTATCAAGAACAAAGTTATAGAAATCATTCGAAGCGCCTAACATTGATACTGGTACATAGTCATCGTAAGCTCCCGGGTCCTTACGATAAATATCTTCACAGTATTTTGCTATGGCGCCTAATTCGAAATCTATACGTTTTGTAACGTCATCATATTCACGTTTAGTCAATTTATTGCCAGACGGAGTTACATCTATAAGCCTTCTTATCAAACCTGATTTGGCATCTGTGATTTTTACTGGTTTGTTTGTACCCATATATAAGAAAGCATTGAATCTATTAGAATATGCGGCTTTGAATTTTTCATTTACAGTCATTAACTCATGTGAAACAAGACTGTTTAATCTTGTGTTGTCTTCTATCCTAGATAAATCACCGTCATGTTGAATAGCTACAAGTGGGTTGGTTTTAAATGATTCCAAAGCAAATGAGTTACTACTTGAACCTAATGCTCTAGCATCAAATACAGAATAATATCCTTCGAATAACTTTTGAATAACATTTAATATAGTAGATTTACCTGTACCTGCTGAACCATAAAACACCATAAATTTTTGAATATGTTTAGAATCGCCTGTGACTATAGCTCCTATAGACCATTCAATCTTATGACGTTCCTCTGGAGAATATAACGTTGATATAAGTTTATCCCATGCTGATACGTTACCTTTCTCCAAAGGATATGGTAATCTCTTGCTAGAGTAATCTTTCTTTGATACTTTCGTATTTGAAAATATAAGTTTATCATCAAGCTGATGAAATGAATCTCTCATTTGTTTTTGACAGTATTTATGCCATGTATCTATCATCCCTGATTCCGCATCCCACATATGCATAATTCTGACATGTCCTTCAAACTTACCTTTATTTTCTTCTGCGTATTGATCTAAATATTTATCTATTATAGATAATGCGTCTTGCTCATCTGTAGACCATAGTCCGCGTTCTTCAACCCATATTGCATAGAAGTCTCCACCTCTTATCATTAAGTCAGAACTTTTCTTGATTATAAATTTAGGATATATTTCAATGACACCACGTTTTGTACTTCTTGTAGATATCATTAAAAAATCTAACATTACATAGTGTCTCCTTTCTAAGTAATACTATCTAAAAACCAACACATCTGCCACCAAATTTCAACATCTCTTAAATCAGATTTGCAATTTTCGATTCTTATGATGTTTCCTTTTCCGTCTGGTTCATACTCTCTATTCATAAATCTAAATATACTATTTTTAACTTTTGCTGTATTAAATTTACTATCATTCATTCCGTCTAGTTCTAGATTAGATATCATCATCCAGAACCAATATGCTACTGTATATTCATCATCAGAGTTTTCCATTATATTATTCATATGGAAACATAAAGCTATCATCATTTCGAGAACTGTGCACGGTTCTTCCCATTCTAAAATATCTTTATTTCCTCCACCTTCATATACATATCTCCATCTCAATTCTTCACCGTCGGCCGCACGGTTAGAATCGAAATCATCTTCATATGTAAATGTCATGCTGTGTAATAATCTTAATAGCTTTTTATATGAACGTCTTGCATATCGTCTTTTGTTTACCAAAGAATATAACCAATCAAAATAGTCGTTTAAAATATAATTGTCAATCATAATAACCTCCCTTCTGAACTATAATTGATGAGGCTTTTTATCAGGGAAATCGTCATATTCATCATATTGATATGGGTCTCTTAATATTTCATAATCAACCATGTAAATATCATCTCTAACATATATAGCTTTACAATCCGGATGTTCATCAAATATCTTTAAGTTTTCTTCCCCTGCAACACTATAATCTATTACATCATCAAGATCATTTGTTAATACTTTATCTTTGTAATATGTTAATGTTGCTGTGTCATAAGTAGGGTCTTCACCGAACTCTTCAACATCTATGATAAAAGGCTCATAATTAGTTCTTTCTTCTTTTTCTTCTTTTTTATTTTCTTTAGTTTCAGTATCATTATATTGTGTATAATTTGTGTAATCTTTCACTATTTTATTATATTCGTCCTTAGTGTTTTCTTCTTTTTCAGCTTCTGCTTCTTCGTTTTGAACTTGATATTTTTCAACGTTTTCTTTTCTAAGTTCTCTATAATAATCTCTCATTTCAGATATTTCTTCTTCAGCTTCTTGTTGATATTTATCTCTTACAGCTCTTGCCGCAACTGCAGCACCGGCTAAAGCGCCGGCTGCGAATATACATAATCCTTTAAATAGTTTCATAAATAACCTCTCCTTTACAAATATAATTTAATCACCGAATATACTGTCAGTACCTAAGTTGTCCATTTCATCTCACCAAGCTAAATCCCATATAACTCCGTCAACGTTGAAGTCTAATAATATGTTTGGTTCATATCCATTTACAAATGCTCTAACTCTTTCTCTTTGCATATTATATATACCGAAATCTACAAAGTTGTCTCCTGTTGGATTGTCTGGATTATATACCCAACCAACTACTTGCCCTGCTTTAGTTTCATCGATACCTAACATTCTATAAACTTCATTTAAGAACAATCTACCTCTTGCTTTTAATAAGTCATTTGCATATTGTTGTTGAGCTTTTAAGAATGTTAAATTGTATTCAGCATCGTTTTGCCAAGCTGCACAACTTTCATCAAAGAATCTTGCATAATCACTATAACTTTCCGGACTATTAGGGTCAACTTCTACTTCTTTGATAGTTTCTTTTACTTCGTTTCCATCTTCATCAACTGTAGTAATTTCTTTAGCTTTGATATTGTATCTTATTTCTTTTTCTACTTCATCGCCAAATCTTTCAGATACTCTTTTTCTATATTCTTTGAATGATTTATCTATTGTAGCATAAGCGGCTGTTAAAGCTGCATTTCTTTTTCTTAATATATTATTTGATGCTAATAAACATCCTAATGAACTTGCACATAATATAACTGAAGGTGCATATAATTTTGCTACTTTCATTCCTGTTTGTACATATGTTATAGTTGTATCACTCTTAGCATCATGCTCATCATATTTATCTGTATATGCTGGATCAGCTGCCACTTCTTTTATTTTATCCAATTGTTCTTTTGATTCGTCTAAAATATCATTTAATTTTGTTGTTGCTTTACAAGCCATTACGAAACTTCCTACTACACCAACAACTCCAACACCTGCTAATATTTCAGGTGAATGTTTTCTAACTTTCATTTCAGATTTTCTATAAGTCACCATTAATTTATTTTTAATATTTTTCATATTATTTCATCTCCTTATTTTTATCTAATTTCATTAATATACCTAATACAATCGTAAATGCTATAGCCCCGCTAGCTATAGCGCTTCCAGTTGCTATTACTATATTCTCCGTTCCACATTCAGTAAGTATTCTATCTCTTAAATCTTTAGGAATTTTTGCCATTATTTAGCACCTCTTTTCTTCATGCTTACACCTGCAAGTATCATCCCAACACCAACAAGTCCAACAACTCCAACTACACCTAAAAGTTTTTTCATATTATTTAACACCTCTCTTTTCCATTAAAGCGCACACTCCAAACATTACTATACTAACAGCCGCTACTGCTAAACATCCTTTAACCATTTTCTTTCTCATTATTTATTTTCCTCCTTTTCTAAACTTTCCACATTTGCTTCATAATATATCTTATCTATAAAATGTGATACTTTCATAGATAATCTTAAAAATGTAATCATACATGTTATTCCAAGAATTGGTAATATTTTTTCAAAATTGGCATTTAAAAATAAAGCTATAAGTCCATCTACTATTATCATAAATATACCTCCTTATAATGGTTTTACTCTAGGAAATACTAATAAATATCCGTCTCTAGTTCTTTCTATATCAGCATCTCTTAGATTAGTCCATCCGTACTTATTGTCCGTATATTTTCCAGATATACCAACTAAGTCATATAAATCAGCAACACTTACAACACCATATGAATCTATTAAGTCTTCCATTCTATTTAATACTTCTTCAGCTTCTCTTCTAGATTCTAATATAACATCTTCGTAATCATAACCTACAGCTCTTCTTCTAGAACTTCTTCTATAATCGTCTTCTCTATCATCATAATATTTGCTATATGATACTTTACTTCCTCTTGATTTACTCTTAGATTTTGTTTCACCATATAACAACATATCAATACCATTTGATACTATTTCAGATAATGTCTTCTTTGCTGCTGGTAATAACACCTCATATAAAATATAATCTTTTACACTTGAAATATCTTCCGTTACAAATACCTCAGAAAGCTTATTAGCCCCTGACTTCTTTTTAGTTTTTACTTTACCAGTTGCTACTTTTTCTATCTTCTTATCTTCTTTTCTAACGTCACCTTTAGATTTGTGAGAATTTGATTTGTATTCTTCGCCTATAACATTTTTCATAGTTAACGCTCCTTTATAAATATATTTTTATAACAACAAAAGCAAAAGAGAAAGCAATCGTTTAAATTGCTCTCTCTCCTTTAAATTCATACATCATTTATAGATATAATTATGTCACTAATTATACTTCTTCAGATTCAACTTCAGCTTCGATAACATCTCCGTCAGTGTCTAATCCTTCATCATCACTTTGTTTCATCTCAGCTTTGAAAGTTCTAATTCCTGCCATAGTAGCTTTGAATACTTTCTTTATAGGTTTGCGTGCTAGCATTGCTAGTCCTGCAACCGCTACAATTCCAGCTCCAATTGCCATTACATTGACATTAGAATCTTCTTTTTCTTCGGCTTCAACTTCGTCAAAAGTTCCCATTACAGATTGTCCATTTTCATCGACAATATCTTCCACTACACCATTTTCATCCATTTTATAAGTTAAGTTTTGTTCCATAATATTACCTCCTAAAATTTATATTCTTTTCATAATAGACGTTGTAATTTTCGCGTACTTAAAAGGATTTATCAAAATTGTAAGTTGGTTGAATATCATAATTAACAACTACACAAGGTTGACCATTGTCAGCTATTTGTGCACTGAAATATATTTCTACCATACCATTCTTAACGTTCCATCCTACAGCAGTTCCCATTTCAGTAGCTGGTATATCTAACATGTCATAGAATTCATTTAATGAACAATAGTCACCAGTTAATAAAATATGGTTTAATTCGTTCTCCGCTTTCTTTATTCTATCTACATCAGAATTGAAATATCTTCCAGTTATAGTGTCGTAACATAAAGTTTCACCTTTAGAGAATATAACTGTATTGTTTGATACCGGATCTTTTGTCATTCTATCTTTAGATACTTTGTCACGTACTTCTTTTTCTTTTTCTTCGCCAATAACTTCTACAACTTTATTTCTATATTCAGATAAAGCTCTTTCAGAAACATGACAAGCTGTAGTTAATACTGCATTTCTTTTTGCGTTAACATTATTTGCTCCTATAATGCAAGTTGTTGATAAACCAAACATAATTGTTGCTGGTAAATATGATTTCCAAGACATTTTTAAAATATCAACTTTATTTAATTCTGGTTCTTCTTCAAGTCTTCTTATTTCTTTTTCTTTTTCTATTGCAGAATATACTTTAGGTGTTGCTTTTACCGCCATTACAACAGAACTAAACATACCTGCTATACCTACCCCAATTAATATTTCAGGACTATGTTTTGTTGCTTTACCTTTTATATCATTACATAAATTTTTAATATCCATAATTACCCTCCTCAAAATAAAAAGTACAAGTCTATGCAAGACCCGTACTTCTTTTATTATTCACTTAATTTGCTCATATTTTCAAGAGCTTTGGCTACTTCTTCTTGAACCGCTTTTTGCATTTGCTTATCATTAGATTTCTGTCCAACTAACGCTGCCGCTATAGTTAGTACAGTAGCTCCTATAGATAATAATGTAGTTGTATCGATTTTAGTTTTCATAAACCCATCTCCTTTAAATATAATCTTCTCATAATATACGTTGTAATTTTTGCGTACTTACCATTCTTCATAACCTTCTTCAGGTGGTATAGTGAAACGTATTGCTTGTGCTATCAAACCATCTGGTAATTCCATATCTTCCCATTTAATTTCAATCCAAGCGTAGTTACATACTTCCCAACATTTTAATCCTGACCAACCTAACACGTTACCGTATTCAGTCTCTGGCAAATCTATATATCTATAAAATTCATTTAGATTAGCATAACCTTCTAATGCGAAAGTCCTATTTAATTTGTAGACAGCATTTTGTAAATTAAATAATGTTGACTCAAAATATCGTCCTGAGTATTCATCAAAGAACAACATATCTTTATCAGATTCCGGCATAGATTGTTGAATATATTTATCCTTTGCTATTTCTTCTCGAACTCTCTTTTCTCCATCCTCACCGTATATAGCTTTGACTTTGTCTTTATATTCGTTGAAAGATGAATTTAAATATGCATAAGCACTTGTAAGTGCTACTTGTTTCTTTTTATTCAATGCGTTTGCTCCAAATATACATATTATTGTGGCTGTACCAAATAATATAGTTGGAAAATATGCAGGCGCTACAACAAGCGCTTTTTCAAAATTTGTAAGATATTGGCCGTCTCGTTCTATCTTCATATCTTCTTCATTGTCTAATAATTCTATAGCTTTCGGAGTTGCTTTAATGGCTGACAGTGTCGTTCCTACAACTCCTAAAGCTCCTAAGCAAGTTAATATAGTCGATGCATTCTTTTTTGTATAACGTTGTGTCTTAGATGCTATTTGAGTTAAATTCATATTACCACTCCTTTCGAAAAATAAAAGAAAAAGGGCTCTCATCCGGTGTTAACCTTCATTGAATCTACTATTATTCAATTCTCTCATTCTTCATCCAGCTCATAACATTTGTTAATGTTGTACTGGTCCATCGACATCTACCTTTTTCTTAGAAAGAGACTTTAGCAGTAAGCAATTCCATTACTGGCGCTCCTTATACTGTTTTCTCTCTCATAATAGTGCTTGTAAATTTCGCGTGGAAAACTCAAAGGCTATGTTCCCATAACCTTGAGCTTGAAAATCTATTTCTTTTTAGATGTAACTTTGATAATAGCTCCAGCGATAACTGTTAGTACACCTGTTACAACTAAACTATCAATCGCTCCTTCAATTACTCCTAAACCAAATGATTTCAAATATGGATGTTTGATTTCATCAGTTTTATTTACAACATCGTTTTCGATTTCAGTATATTTGTTTTCAGTCCAATCTAATATATTTTTCACTAAACTTGTATTCATAATATTACCTCCTAAAAATTATATTCTTTTCATAATAGACGTTGTAAATTTCGCGTGGAAAACTCAAAGGCTATGTTCCCATAACCTTGAGCTTGAAAATATATCTAAAGTCTAAATAATTTTGATAAAGCCCTTCCGGCAGTTGTGGTAAAAGTATAATCTTTCTCGAATGAACAAATCATTTCGGCGAATATTTTTCGACACTTAGCCTCAATAATTGGCGTAACTATCACAGCCGCTCCGATTTCGACAAGTTTGATTATTTTATCTCTTTTATCAGAGTCTAAATCTTTTTGTCTATCGATTGCCGCCATAGCTTCGTCAAAGTTTGTGCTAGTATCATCATTATCCTCTAACGCTTTGTTAAGACGATCGTTTATTACTTTCTCCAATAATACCTTATTCTCTTTATTCATAAACCCATCTCCTTTATCTTTATTCTCATAATAGGCATTGTTATTTTTGCGTACGTTCAACTTTAAACAATACATACTTGGATTTATCTATTTTATTGAAATCTTCAACTTGCATACTATAAATATCTTTCATTGGATCTGTGTAATCAACTTTCATTTTACCAAGATAATATTTGTTAACAACACGCCAACGTGCAAATATGAATCCTAATACAAAACAGATTAAACCTAAAATTACATCATTAATCATACTTCATCTTCTCCTTTATCATCTAAATATGAGTACATGTCGTACTCGTTATTAAAACCAAAATCATAAGCTGCCATTTGCATAAATATTCGCAACATGCAAAAATATGCGTTTTGTTCTCTGTCCGTTTCTGCTTCTGAATATAACTGTTTTAAACGCCAACCTTCTTTTAATAGTATATTGCCACGGTCTCGGTTTGGCATTTTATCGAGGTCCTTTTGATACACTATTTTTTTCATCTTACGTAACTCCAATCTTAAATAAATAATACCATATTTTTCCAAATATGTCCAAAAGAAAAAAGAGGAGCCCATGTCCGCTCAGGCTCCAATTATCATTAAAAGGGGGTAGAGACACCTCTGTCTCTCATAATAGGCGTTGTAATTTTCGCGCAAAAGTAAAAGCCCTTGATAGGGCTAATACTTATTTAACGTCATTAACATTTATAAATATACCTTCTTTGTCGTTTCTTATATCCTTTATAGTTTTTATTATTCTTACACTACCTATAACGATTAAAGTACAACCTATTAATATTCTCATAATATCAACTCCTTTTCATAATAGGCGTTGTAATTTTCGCGCAAAAGTAAAAGTCCTTGATAGGACTAATACTCTATAATTCATCTATATCTACTTTCTTCATTAGTCTTCTGAATTCATGTTTATCCATTCTAAGTTCTAAATCTGTTTTTATAACAGTGTCACCATCATCAAAGCGTATATTTAATGCGTTCAAATCTAAAGTTACTTTACTTCCAATTTGTTTGCTTAAATATTTACTTATTAATTTTGAAACTATCTTTCTCATAAATTTTGAACCTAAATTTAATTTCATTTCATCCATACCTAACCTCTCCCTTAAATATAGTTTTCTTTCATAAAGGGGCATGATATTTTCGCGCAAAAAGAAAAGCCCGTGTTAATGAGCCTTTCTGTGTTTTCTATAAGCTTTGAATATTAACCAAAGAATCCATAATCCTCCAGTCAACGCTATCATCATTATATTCCACCATACTAGTCCAATAGAACAAAGAATGTTTCTAATTTTATCTGCCGCTTGTTTGTGATTTTTGTCTTCTAATAAATTTGATCCTTCACTTACGCCATATAAAATATTATCAACTAAGTCTACCTTATCTAATATAAAGTTAAATATCATAGTAAGCATAATAACATCTCCTTTAAAAATATAGTTTTCTTTCATAAAGGGACTTGTTATTTTCGCGAAAAAAGAAAAGCCCCAGAAGGGGGCTAGTCTTATCTAGCTTCGATTTCTAATATGTCTATCATTAGATAACCTTGTTCACTATCGTATTTATCTATTGTTGCTTTAACTTTTACGTTACATTTTCCAAATACTAAATTTCCTAATTCTGTTCCTGCTATATCTTTAACTTTAATATATGGTCCATTTATTTCGTCTTCACTATAGTCTCCTGCTGTCATTAGCATTTCAAATCTTGTGTCGTATCCTTCTCTTAATTGTGCATCTAGTATACAACCATCAAATTCAATAACTCGACGTCCATAGTATCCATTTTCGTCATCTTTAATACTGTTAAAATATTTATCGTATTCTTCCTCTGATAAGTTAGTTGTTAAATAATGTTTTAATTCTTTCTTATCAAATTCAGGTACAACTTTTTCTTTTTCAGTTTCAGATTCTTTAACTTCAACTTGTTCCTCTTGTTTAACTTCAGGTTTTTCTACTTTAGCATTGTTTTCTTCAGTACTTTCACATCCTATCATACTAATTCCTAACATCATTGCTATTGTTATTCCTAATAATTTTTTCATATAAAACACTCCTTTAAAAATATAGTTTTCTTTCATAATATAAGATGTAAAAAATGCGTATTTTACTGACATAATACTGACCAAAAACGCTTAGAATCGAAAATAGAGCCTCAGAGAGCTAAAACATAAAACTGTATATTTTATGTCTTACCCAATTAGGAGGGGTACATGGACGCATGAAAAATTAAAAGAATATGTTAAAAGGACGCATACAAAAACGTATACGCCCTTTTTAAATAGAGTAAAGCAGAGTAGAGTAGAGTATTATTTTACTTTCTCTGTATAGTTAAGATTTATCCAACCTGCACCAGATTTTAAATGTCCCCAATTACCATCTATTTTTGTTATTGTGAATGCGTCACCCTTATGGACTTCATTTGTTTTTTCAAATTTTACCCCCGGGCCTTTTCTGACATTTAAATCGTCAGTAGTCACTCTATATACTCCAGTAGTATATTTACTTGGTTCAGTTGCTGGTTCTTTACTTGGTTCTTTATCTGGTTTTTTATAAGTAACACCAAAATATTCACAAATAGCTTTACAAGTAGCCTCTGCACATTTCTTTTGACGACTTGGAACAGGCATTAACTTAGCCTCAGCCCAAACATCCATAAATCCATACTCGATTAATATAGCAGGCATATCTGTTTGTCTAAGTATTGCTAATGTAAATCCGCTAATATCTACGTCCCTTCTTAATCCATAAGAATATGCGTAATCAATATCGTTTGCTAAATGTTTAGCTGCTAGTTTGCCTAATTTGATAGACTTACTTGAGCAGTTTTTAGTTCTAAGTACAAGAAGTCCACCTTTTCTATTTATGAAACTTGAACACATACCAAAAGCATTATAATGACAACTTACAAGAATATCACATTTCTTATTATTTGCTCTAGCTGCTCTTGTACGTAAAGGCACATCTGTTTTTCCTGTCATATCGGCAGTGTAAAAATAATCTATACCACATCTTTTTAGAGCTGAAGCTAAATATTTTGCTACTGCTCTATTCCATTCGTTTTCATGTATTATTTCACCTTTCTTTTTAACTACCTTACCATCAACCTTAATATCAGCAATAAGTTTAGGTGTTCTTTTACCTTCTGTATGCATGCCATGACCTGCATCTATACCAACTAAATATGACATAAAATCATCTCCCTTTTATTTTTCTTCACTTTCTAATAATTCTTTAAATACTTGGTGTAATCCTGTGGATGCCAAACCACTAAATAAACCGCCTAATAACACTCCTGGGTTTATTGTAAGAGTTATCCATATATTTAATAGTACCCCTAAAATAGCCATAATTAAAGGGATATACTTATTATTTATACTAGAGAAACTAGTTTTAATAACATATCCCACACACAAACATATACCAACTATTACTGGTACTGCATATTCACTTATAAAACTTAAATCCATACTATCAATCTCCTTCTTTATCATTTTTATTTTTATCACTCATTTTGATGTGTTCCTCAACAATCGCCATTCTTTCTACAAGATTATTATGACGATCTACTCTGTCTGACAAAACTGCTATGTCTTTCTTTAAATCTTTAATCTTTTCGTCCATAACAGCGGTATGCTTATTGTTACTAAAATATGAACCTGCTAAGGTCCCTACTAATGCGAGTACTGCTATAATTATTTCTGTATCCATACATACTTCCCCCTATTCTTAATTATACATTTTTAGGTATAAAAGTTTTACTAACTCCATTTATTGTTACAACTAATTCGCCAGCTTCATTAAAGGATAGTTGAGGCAAACTAGCGACTTTATCATCTACATATTTTTTAGTAGTTAAATCCATGTCTTCAACAGGAGCAGCACCTGCAGTAACTTTACCAGCATACCAAGCATTACCTTGCCAGTCTAAAGTATGAGCATTGGATCTATTATTATCATCAGTACCATTACCTACTATATGAGCGTATTTATTAGCAGTATCTTCTATATTATATTTACCTTGTACATGTTGATATTCAGAAGAAGCTCTTGTAAGATTACCTTCAGCATGAGAACAATTACCTGAAGCAATAGTACCACCACCTTCTGCATGAGAACCATAACCTGTTGCTTTAGTCAAATTACCTTCTGCATGAGAACAATTACCTGAAGATGTTACATACATACCTTCTGCATGAGAACATTGACCTGAAGCTTCTGCACGCATACCTATAGCACTACTTCCTGCTCCTATATCTCCTATTCTTCCTAAACTTATGCTATTTTGTAATAGTAAATCAGTCTCTAAATACTTATTATCTAAGTATTTTACTTCTTCTTCATATATAACTAAATCAGTAAAAGTAACTGTAGTAATATCATTTTTACCTAGTTCAATAAGTAACATTATATTTGTTGAATTATTAAATGCTTGTATAATATAACCGCCTATATTACATATCATACAATTACCAATTTCTTCACTTACTAATAAAGTACATAATTTTTTACTACCTAAAAATTCTATATAATATCTTCTGTTTTTATTAATAGAAGCATTATTTATAGTAATTTCATTATCTATTACTATATTATTAGCAGGTATGGTAGTTAATACTTTACTAGAAATAGTATATGGTAAATTAGTACCTTGAACTTCTCCTGCGAACCAAGCATTACCTTGCCAGTCTAAAGTATATGCATTGTGTCTGTTATTCTTGCCTGTACCATTACCTACTATATGGGCATAAACACCATTTGAATCTACTACATTATATTTGCCTTGTACATGTTGATATTGTGACGCAGCTTCGGTAAAACATCCTTCTGAATGGCTACGCTGTCCAGAAGCTACTGTATAATAACCTTCAGCATGCGAACCTTGTCCTGATGATTCACAAACTATACCTTCAACGTGTGAATATTCTCCAGTAGATCCAGATTTAAAACCTTCGGCATGAGAATAACTAGCTTTTGCTACTGTAAGTCCACCTTCAGCATGGGCGCCCGGAGCACTTGCAGTTGTTTGTACACCTATTGCAAATGTGAAATCATTACTTGCTGTATTTTTATATCCTATTGTTGCGCTACCTGTCCCGATATCACCTATACGATTAACGCTAATAGAATTTAATATTTCTAAATCTTTTGGCATTAAATAAGTCGGTATATATTCTATATCCATTTTTAATATTTGTATTGTTGGTGGAGCAGCTAATAATTCATTGCTTAAATTTATTTCATAAGCACATTTAGTATTATCAGGATAATATTTAGTGTTATAGCCCATTTTATTCATTATTGATATTGAAAATCCATCACCAGTTACTATTATTGTTTCATATATTTGATCATTACCTGGCATATTATTTATACATAACGCTCTATATCTAACACCATTAACTATTACATGATATTCCTTTCCCATTTCTAAGTAAGTAACATTATTGCTTTCATATATATACGAATTATTGTTAAAAGAATTAATCATAGTTGAAGTATCAATGGTTTCACCGACAGTTTCACTTTTAATATAACCTATTCTATTATCATCTACATATTTCTTAGTAGCTGGTTCATAATCATTACTTGGTATGAATTCTGTAGTATTGTTTTTAGTCAAGTAAAATACTGTTTTTTCTGTATGAGGATCTACTGTATCGGTTTTAAAATAAGCAGTATAACAAATTCCTTCCAATATAACTTCAATTTTAGTATCATCTTTAGTACCAGTATAAATAAATTTACCATGAGGATTGCCAGATAAAAAAAGTCCACTAAAAGAGCCATCAAGTTTTTCATATCCTAAATATAAAAATTTAGCATCATTTGGTGACATATAAATACTGTGTGGTTCTAAATCAGCAACATTTGTAGCACAATTTTTATTATAATCAACTGGTAATATTTTAACAGTAACTTTATCATCCACATATTTTTTAGTAGCTGTAACATTTTCATTTGTAGTGTAAATACCATCTTCGATTTTATTTAATGATGCATTTGTGATGATATCACCATCATTCCAATTAGTTTTAATATATTTTCCGGCATCATCAAATGTCGGTGTATCGGTATCTGATAATGTAGCAACGGCATAATTCGCTTTTGCTAATCCTACCACATTTGTAGTATTATCGTCTTCAATTGCAATTGGCTCTTTAATTTCAATGCCATTTTCAACTGGTGGTATCGTAACCCTACTTTGTTTATTTTCATCTAATAAACGTATTTGGAATGTATAATTACCCAGTTCTTCAATCTCGTCAATCATTTCTTTGGTGATAGTAAATAATACTGTACCCTCTTTAGTGGCACTTACTTCACTAAATATTGGGGGTTTATCATTTGGTGTTTTTATTACTAATTGTCCATAACTTGCATTAGTTGATTCAATAACATTGGTTGCTACTGTATTACTGTATTTAAAAGGAGATTGTAATATAGTAAATCTTATCTCTATATTTTTATCTCCTCTATAAAGTACAATAGTCGAATCCATTTTTGAAACATTATTAGAGATTTTAATTGTACTTTCAGTAAAAATCATTTGCAATCCACCTCCTATTACATATTACTTTCTTTTTCGTTTTTTAATTCTTCAATTTCTTTTTTTAATATGTCAATTTGTTGCTTATATATTTCGCATTGAGCTTGATATAATATTTTTTCATAATTAGCTTCTGCCAATTCTTGTTTATATAATTTAGCTATTATATTTATAGTATTTATAGCATCCATTTTGATTAATCCCTCCTATTCTTTATATGTTACTTTCATCGTAACGCTACCTGAGCATACCGCATAGTTACTAGAATTATAAGTAGACTGAATACCAAATCCTTTTATAGTACCATTTTCTAAAGCAGTTAATATAGTACTGTCAGTTATAGTCAGCTTACCACTGTTACCAACTGCAATTTTAACACTACCACAACCTGATCCGTATGAAGGTTTTCCACTTGGTCTACTTGCGTAGTTATGAGTTTTTACTACTATTGGAACTGCAGCGTTAGTACCACCAGATATTCTCTTAATAGTAAGTTCTATCTTAGTTACATTTTTACCCTTAAATTGATTGAATTGGCTACCAAAGAACCAACATCCATTACAATCGCCGTAACCATAATCACCCTGTCTTGCAGTATTATCTTTCTTCCAGTTGTTATATACTGAACTTCTATAAGTATCACCACTGTTAGATTTTATTGTTACAGTTTTTGTAGTTGTTGGAGTAGGAGCTGTATTACCTGGGTCTGTAGTTTGGTTACCTCCTTCATGGTTAACATTTGTAGGAGCTATTATTTGACCTGGTAAACTCACATGGGTATTTGATTTACTACCACCGCATTGTCCACTGTTTGCTATTGTAATGCATCCTCCACTTACTGCTTCGAATCCATATTGACTACATACCCCACTTGAACTTGCAGCGTGTATTCTTCCTCCTGCATTTGCTCTAAAACCTATATCACAATTGATAAATTGTAAATCTTTATAATATCCAGATGCATAGGAATCACAAGCCATACCAACAATCGTAGTAGCACTGCCGGAAGGATTATCACTACCATATATTTTTAAGCTATAAGCATTAATTGGTGAACTTTCCTGTCCAACCAAACTAGCCGTTCTACTAGCAACTGCACAACCTGTACTTGGATGAATTACACCTGTCCTTTCAGTTTCAAATTTCATATAGCCTCCATATACATACACTTTAATGGTACTCATATAACTTCTAATCCATCCATATACAGTATTGCCGTCTAAATATAAGTTAATTCTACCACTACTAAAATATCTAATATCTATATTTTCATAAATATCTTCTTGTATCCATATATTTACTATTTTCCCATTTAGGAATTTAGGTAAGGCTTCTAATGCCCCTGTTACTGTTCTAAATGATACACCGTCATATAATTCATTATCATCATTACCACCACTATTAATTGATATTTGTATATCGTCCTCCAATGTGCTTGGGTATAGGGCGCTGTTAATTTTGTTCGCAGTTATGGTGTCAGCTGTAAGCTCCCCTTCTACTGAGAAACTATCCCCAATAACTTCAGAACCTTGTATTTGTGCACCAACAATATTTCCTTCGCTATCTACACTAAATGTATTACTTTGATTTCTAAAAGTACTGCCTATAATTTCAGAACCTTGCATTTTTGCACCAACAATGTTTCCTTCACTATCAACACTAAATGTATTATTTTGATTTCTAAAAGTACCTCCTATAATAGTTACGCCCGTAATAGTTTTACCGTCAATAGCGCCATCTACTATCATATCTCCAGTTACTTTCACTTGTTTTGTTATTATATTCAATGCATCCTCTGTTAGTGCCATTGAACTTGTATTATTACCTTTAACCCACCAAGCAAATTTATCAGATAATTGTTGATATTGCGTTTCATTATGTTTAATAACAGAGCTTTTTGTAATTGACGCAACTGGGATGGTCTTTTTAATATTTGTTTTCCCTTCAATATTAATAGATATCTGTATCTCACCAGCATTTCCTGTCACTGTAAGGAGAGTGATCGTTTTATGATCATTCTCCAATTTTGCAGTACAGTTAGAAGTGTTGGTTATGGTTACTTTATATTGTCCTTCAGTTGGTGTTGAGTCAACTGCGGCTAACTGAGTAGTTCCATTATATATATTAATTTGAGTATTGTTATTAGTTTCATCTACAACTACTTTGTTTACCGTTGCGGTGAATATATTACTGTATATAGTAGCGCTTGTGCTTGTAGCTGGTCTATTAACTTTTGTTGTAAACGAATTACTATATATTTCACTCATAAGCAATCACCTCCTATTATTGTGGAAATCCGTTTGTCCAGTTTTGTGGAACAGTAGTCATTGAGAATCTTCTCCATTCTTTTGTAATTTCTATTATCTTAGGTTGAGCTACACCCTTGTTATGTTGCCAACTGCTATCAAAAGTTAATCCTTCAGCTAGCCACCAGTCACCGCCACAAGAAGCACAGTAATGAGAACTATCTCTATCATCTGTACCACTTTCGTCCCATTTTACTTTTCTTAAGTCTATGCAAGTATATACATATTCATATTTTGTGTCAAAGTTTTTAATATCAGAGAATGGGTGATACATGCAATTTTCATTATTAATTTTATTTGCTTCTCGTAAAATTATAGTTTTACTAGTGCTTGTAGTTTTAATACTGTCACTAAAATATTGATTGCTATCTCCAGAAAAACTTTCAGCATAGAAGTTTCCATTAGGAACTGGTAAATCTTGTACTTTTTCCCATTGTCCATTATACCATCCATAAACTTTTATATTTCTCATTTCAACTCCAGTATTAGCGCTGAACCCAGAATCCTTAACCCTATATACATTAGCCCATGCGCCTAATGCTCTGAATGGCACTGCTCCTGGACAACCTGCTTGACCACAATTATGAGCTATCGCAGTAGGTCTTTGCTGATTTTCCCAACGTGATTGAGTTGCCCATGTGTCTTTTACACCACTTGGTAACGCTTCGTGATTCTGTGGCATTGGATACATTTTATCTAGGATATAAGATGATGTACATGATGTAGCGTACTCAGTGTTAGAATCTCCTCCACCGGAACTTCCGCCGCTTACTTTTGTTAATTTACAATATGATAGATATTTACCAGGGTCATAGCATCCATATCTTATTTTATTTGTTGGTGCTGTAAATGTGTATGTATAGTTATTATTACCAGTACTTGTAAACAATTCACTAACATAATTATCACTATCATCAAAAGCATAGCCCCACACCCAAGTACCGTCCATTTGTAATGTATAAGTTGCACCTTTTTCAACTGTTACAGGATTAACTGTTGCCCAGCATTCAGCATTATCAGTTATAATATGAGTACTTTGATTTATACTTTTACCATAAGTCATATTTCCTATAGTTCCTGGTTCTGGTTCAGGAGTAGTACCACCTGAATCTTTAGCTCTTAATACTCCATTTGTTACAGTTAATGTAATTTGTTTTGATACACCTGAGTGAGAAGTACCTGTAATTACTACTTCACCATTAGCTCCTGCATAAGTAGAACATAATCCACTATGAACCCAAACTAAACTTGAATTACTAGATTCCCATGTCAATGATTTATTAATACAGTTATCATTGAATGTTGGTCTTACCATACAGTTATGCGAACTATCATTGGCATCCATAGCAGTTAGTGAGAAGTCACTAGAATTTAATACTAGATTATCAGTACTTAGTGGATAATATTTTATCCAATCTACGTACTGAGTAATTTCAGTAGTACTACTATCAGGAGTACCACCACTAGCACCAATCGCTTGGTTAACTAGTATGAAATGTGGTATATGGAATGCTCTATTATCAGTAGCACTTGTTCTTGATAATTCATGCCCATCTATAGAGAAAATTAATGTACCGTCTGTTTTCCATTCCATTGCAAATTCATGCCAATCGCCAGTTGGATAATCATTATACCATACACGTCCGCTTTCTTCTTTTTCGTTAAAGAACGCGCCACAAGTTAGTTTACCGTTATAGAATTCCATAACGTCAAACTCGCCACAGTATGCCCACCATTCGCCTAGTGTATCAGGATTACCATTTTCTTTATATCCAAATTCAAAGCTATCACCTAAAGTCCAAAATGCACCAAATGCTCCATTTAAGTTACATGCTCTAACTCTAGCAACTATCTTACCATACATGAAAGCAAAGTGACCTTTTGAAATAATTGAAGCAGATGTCCAAGAACCATCACTTGCTTTTAATCCTCTTAGTGCTAATATACCATTATTAATTTCCGCATTAGTATTTGTATATTTTTGAGTTTCATTGTTTCTAACATAACCTAGTTCATATCCCCATTTATTAGTGTCTACACTACTACCTGAAAAATCATCTATTACATAAGCACCAGTAGAATCTAATAATGAGCTTGAACTTGACCCATTTTCTTTTAATGTACCTGTGATTGCAGTACTTACATCACCAGTAGCACATATTAATATTTTAGTTATATTTGCTGGTACAGTGAATGTATATGAGAAGGCTTTGTTTGACCAATCATCTGTGTTGCCTTCGACGAATGATACATAAGAATTTGATGAATTATAATAGCAAACACATACATAATTAGCTTTATTAAGATTTATAGTATAAGATTTACCTGCCGTTACACTTATATAATTTAATGTGCTATAATATGTCCCATCTGTGGTATCTGTAATTACACCATCATTAAGTCTTTTATATTGAGTAAAAGTTAATCCGTCTTTAGTTACTAAAGTAACAGTAAATACATTACTTGTCTTAGTAGTACCTTTTGCAGTTGTAACTCTTATAGCCATTTGGTAAGTTCCTGCATTACCCTTATTATCATGTTTAAATTTATACGTTGTTCCACTAGAAGTTACATCACTTGTTTTGTCATAGAATGTGCTTCCCCCGTCCCAAGATACTTCATGTTTTATTACTGCTATATTTGTAGTATATTGGATATAAAATTCGGTTTGTTCAGTTTGTGTTATGTTTCCTATATTACTTATAGTTAGTGTCTCAGGAGTAATTTCTCCTCCTCCACCACTAGATTCTTTATCTATTATTACATTAATATTAGAATTATTTTGATAGTTTTGTTTACAATCTAATTTAGTTAATCCTACAGTTGAGTAATCGCCATTATCGTCCCATTTTAAGAATTTTAATACATTAAAGAATGTATTATTGTCCAGTTTTAAATGCGATTGCGAATCAAAACTGGTTGTATAAATACTTCCGTCATTGAAGAAATTATTCTTAATTAAACCACCTTTCACATGTCCTCTAAAGTCTAATCCGAAGTTTCTACATTTTATCACATTACAGTTGAAACATCTTTGTACAGTTAATGCTGAAGTTCCTTGATATACCTCATTATTTATAAAGAATAAATTTCTCCCATTTTCATATCCATCTTCAAAGTCCAATGCTAATTTAGTTACTTTATATTCATTCTCATCAGCAACCATATCAAATGAGCAATTCTTTATAAGTAAATGATTATATATACCAGGGTGCATTGCACACGTTCTTGTATTGTGTGATTTTACATTTATCAACTCACAGTTAGTTGCCTGACCTGTACAACATATAGTTAATCCGGAAGAATCTGTTGAAGAAGTAAATCCAGTTATTCTAATATATTTTGCTCCGGAAGGAATCTTCACCACTTGATATTGTCTTGTTTTTATAGTCTTTAAATAATTTTGAGAATTACCATAAAAGTGCATAAATAATTCTGCTTTATTGAGTGCCAATCCTCCATAGCCCAAATATACACTACATTGTAATTCTCCTCTATCTAATAAGGTAGAAATATCTGTGATGTCAGTTGTACACATAGTTGAGCTGCTTACTTGGTTACCATTAGCATCGATATAACATTGATTCTTAAAAGCTAATTGGCCTGGGGTTCCAACATAACCAGCTTTGTTTCCACCGAAAACTCCTAAGTTATATCCCACAGAGTAAGACATTTCCATATTTTCAAATGAAGAATATCGAGCGCCGTTAATTTCAGCTACTGCAAGACCTTCACCTGGTATATTATAATTCGTATTATTCTTTGTCGCCTCAAAATCAAATCCATCATAGTTACCTATAAGTTTTCCATTCATCACATGAGAATCAAAGCAATCTCTTAAATCAACTAGATTAGATACGTTTATGTCATTAGATTGTATGGCTTTAAATGTTGCCCCATTCATATCAACAGTGAATTGGTCTGGCAAAGTAACTTTATCGCCATGATAATCAAGCATATAAACATTATTGAGCATTATAATTTTTCTATAACCTTTATTTTTAATTTCCTTGAATAGATTTGTTAGTGCTGCCCCGTTTAGTTTAGCGTCACTTATAGATATAGACTCTCCCGCTTTGATATTGTAAGTGGATATGTCTGCTGACGTCATAGTATAAGTTTGACTTTGAGTTATTGAATATGTATTATCTATTATTAATATATCGAAAAATTGTTCTATACTAGCAACGCCATTACTATCTATGGTATAAATACTAAAATAAGTTTCTCCCGTAGTAGATATTGATCCTATATTAATATCAAACTCACCGGCGGCAGTAGTTTTAGAAAATTCTTTAGAATTGAATTTAACTATAGTAGTGAATGTTTTAGAGGTATTATTACTAAGATATTCCGCCTGGGTATTGTCAGATACATAGTAAGGGATAATTATTTCAGTATTTATTTTGACTTTTGGGTTAAAATATCTTATGTATAACTCCGGAATTTCTTTTGAAGTTAAATTGTTCGTATTTATTTGGTTTGCCATAATTTATTACCCTCTTTCAATGTATATTTTATATATATTAACTCTGGCGTAATATGATGTAATAGTTAAATCGATGTTTGATACGGTACTTGCTACAGTCCAATATGTTGTTATTTTATCACCATGTAATGCATTTGATATTTGCTCTTCTGTAAGCATATTACTATTACTAATATTATTAGCCGATGAATCTCCAAGTTGTCCAATTCTTATAGAATATATAGACGCAGGATCTGTTGCATTTAATCCTAGTTGTACATAAACTTTATCGTTCTTATTTAAAGTTAAAGGATAACCGCTTATAGTAACATAGGCATTTTGATTTTGATTTATTGTGATATAAGTTCCATTATTTGTGGCACTGCCTAGATCTAAAGTACCATGAGATATCACACCATTGTCATATAACATTTCATAATTACTATTAGATGCATCCACAACATTTACTGATACTTTAGTCGACAACTTATCAGAAGTTAAAGTTATTTCATATGCGTCATTAACCGTATTACTATCTTTTAATGCAGATATTGCAATTTTCTGTGCTACATACCAATTCGTAGTTGTAAATGTTAATGAAGTTGGTGCGCATGATAACTGTTGTGGTGATGCGACAGTTATTGTAATATTTGCATCCGGTTGCTTAGATAGTTTTACATATAAACTAGTAGTTCCTTCTTCTGCAATACTAGCATATGTAAACGATGGTAATATTTGTAAAGTATCGCTTATATCAGTATCTCCACTTGAATCACCACCGCCAATTGCCTCTGTTACAATAGTAATAGAAATTTCCCCTGTAACATTAGATATATTAATGTTATTACCACTAACCGCTGTATTACTTATATTAGTGCCACCCATTATGACGTTAATACTTTTTATATTATAACCTGCTTTAGCTGTAATAGTAGTGGAATAACTAGAACCTTTTTTAATAGAAACAGTTGAGTTACTACTTGTTGATTCGCCTAAATTATATGCTATAGTATAATAAGTATCTGGATTTTCACCGCCTCCAGATTCAGTGTATACACATTTTAATTTACAATTGTTGTATGTCCCATTGTCCCAGCTACTAACATTAAAAACGGCTTTCGAATTAGTAAACGAAGTAGCACTTATATAAGTACTACCTCCATCCTTACTAAGTAAAATATCTGAAATGTTAGTGGCATCGGTTGTGAAATTCACAGTTAACGTATCTCCAGTTGTACTAGGATTACTTGATACTGTTATTGTTGCCATATAAACACCTCCATTAATCACATGTAGTCACTAAACACTCTTTGCTAAGTATTATAGTGTATCCGTCTTGATTTTGAATTGATTCCTTAACTTCATTTAATCCTTCTTTTGTTGCATATGTGCTGCTTACTGTCATTTTGAACCCGTCTAAAGATTGCTCTAATTTTGATTGTTTGCTAGTTACATCTTTTATTTGTTCTGCCACCTGTTCCAATGTTGGGGTTGTATAAGTAGTTTGTGTAGGGTTCTGCCATACTAATTTATATCTTAACCATAAGTATTTATCTTGTACTACAGATGGCATACTTTCAACCCAGCTGCCGCCAGTTTGTGTAGTGTTACTAGTAGATAAATACCATTGTGGTACTGAGTTAACTAACGATTGTCCCTTATCACCTTGAAGACCTTGGTCACCTTTTTCACCATTAACTCCCGGTTCACCTTTAGCTCCTTGAATACATACTGGAGTAGAGTATGTTATGCTACCATCACCGTATGTGTATTTTATTCTTTGCCATATATATTTTCCATTTTCCCATTTAGGAGTAGTATCTTCTATCCAGTTACCACCAGTTTGAGTGGCATTGCTTGTAGATACATAGTATTGGGTTGCAGTCTTTGTTAATGTTCCTTTGTAATTAGTTTCCAATTTACCTATTGTAACGCTATGCTCATTAACAGTATCTTTTGTTTTATTATATTCATCTTTTAGTTGTGTAACTGTTCCATCTTGTTTAGTAATAGTTGTATTGTCAATTAAGGTACTAATTTGTCCTTGAGCTATACCAATATTAGTTGTGTTAGTAGTTACTTGTTCAATGACTCCACTTAAATCTCCATCAATAGTTATATCTTTTATTGTGTCAACAGTCTTTTTAAGTTGGTTAAAAGATACATCTAACGTTTGTTCGGTGTCATCAAATTTTATATGACTGGCTTTAATTGTGCTAGTGTTATTATTAATGTTACTGATAACACTGCTTATATCAAGCTTACTTCCGTTTATGTTGGCATTATCAGCTACTTTACTATCAACGATTAACCCATCTTTAATAGCATCACTTGATTGAATACCATTTTGATTAATAAGCTGACCTTTACCAGTTGCATCATAAAGAGCAAATGTAAAATTTCCAGTAGCATCTTTCCCTATTTGTATACGTACCTTACCGTCTTTGTCTTTGAACTGTTGTAGATTACCTTGCAACAGCATAGAGCCGTCATCGCTCTGAATACTAACGTTGTTTGTATTAATTATACCAGTATTAATTTTACTTGCACTTACGGTATCTATCATGGCATCTTTTATTAATGCATTTTCAATCGTTGTATTCGCTGCTGTTAAATGAAGTGATTGAATGTTTTCGGATGTTAAATGACCATTAACCAATGTGTTTATATCAGCATATTTTGTTTCTAATACATCTATTCTTGCTTTATCTGCTTTTAAACTTTTAATATCAGCGTTTATAACATCTAAATCTTTTATGTTTGCTTTATTTGCTACTAATTTTTCTATCTCGGCATCTTTAGCTTTTAAATTTGTTATATTAGCATTTGTTGCATTCAAGTCTTCTATTGTAGCTTTTTTAGCTACTAAGTTTTCTATCTCTGCATCTTTAGCTTTTAAATTTTTTATAGTAGCGTTAATTGCTTCTAAGTCTTTTATATTCGCTTTATCAGCTATAAGCTTATCAACTTGTAGTATATTTTCTTCTAATTTATTAACTTTAATTGAACTAGCTGAAGGAGAAGTAATATTACCAGTAACTGTAGCAGTATGATCTTTTATCATTACAGTCACTCTTTCTCCAGCTTGTAAATCAGCAGTAGTAGTTATAGGGGTTAATAAATCAGAACCATCTATTTTGACGTACATCTTAGATTCATATTCTACTGTCGTACCATAAACTATTGATTCTTTTTTCTCTACAGTTTGGTCTCTCGTTATTTTTACAAATTGAGATATCAAATCATTAGACAGACTCATTTAAATCACCCCCATAATTTATTTGTATATACTGCTTTTTCTGTGACCGGACACCCCGGTTTGCATTCTATAGATTGACTAATGACTTTAGCTTTTATGTTTTTTAATCCTGCTCTTTCGTAATTTATTCTAACGCAATCGCCTAATCTTACTGGACAATAACCATGAGTATAGGATATCGTATACTCTAATGTCGATAAATTTCTAAGAAGTTGTTCTGCGTATTCATCGATTTGGTTTTTAGTAGGGTCACCTAATAAATCAGGATTCGTTTCTCTATGTATTATTTCTCTACCTCTATTCTGTATTGATATTGGACTATTTTCGTCATTATTTTCAACTCTTGCTGTATAAATATCTTTACCATTTGAATATATCACTTCGACAACATTTGGTATTCCATATAAATCCCTGTCTATATCTAAATCAGGGTATAATATAGAACTATTGCTATCATCATAAGTCCATACTGGTTGTAGAGATGCTGTATCTTGTACCGGCATAAATATAATACGACCCATTTCATCCAATCCAAATGTGTATTTAGCATTTGCTATTAAATCAGATAAGAAAGTAATCCATGTGTCATCAGTATTTGATACAAAATCGTTAAATAAATTCTTTTCATTTTCAGTTTTTACAACAGGTGCTCTTGCTTGTTCTCGAACAAGTGTATAAGCATTGTTCATTATATTATTGCCCTCTAGTATAGAATATCCAAGAGGAGGCATGCCTTCTTTAAGTTCTAATAGAGGAGTGTAAGCATCCAAAGATATAGTTTGAATCTTACCATCAAACTTATACGAAGGTGTTTGCACTAAAAATGTACCTAAAGGATGCTTTTCTCTAACTCCATTTTGAATTGTTATTAGATAAATTCTTATATAGCATTCGCCTAAAGATTCTGCAACGTCTATAGTCGCAGAACCCAAGGTTTCAGCACTAGAATCTCTCTTTATAGTACTCTGTATAACATTCTCTATTCTTTTAATGTCTTTCCAAGTCCCAGGGTCAACTATATAATATTCAAATGTCTGTTGCATAGTAGATGACCAATCAGCCATATTATGCACCTCCATCTACTCTTGTTATGTCAAGTGTAACCGGTATTACCAAATTACAATGTTCTTGACTAAATGACACTTTTATATACGCCCAATATCCACTTCCTGAAGGTTCTCTAACATATACGTCACCCATCCATACAGCAAGCCTTCTTAGTGCATATAAAGTGTCTTTATCTTCTTTAGCTACATCGACTTTCCATGAAGAAGTAGAACCTAATTGAGTTCCATAATAACTAACAGGTCTTTTTCTTCCTATATATTCGACTAATGTTACATCTGATTCATTTGAATCTGATACATCTATGTTATATGGTAATTTCAGCATTGAACCAGCCCATGCAGGTTGTTCCATTTCATCTTCATTTGTTGTATCAAATTCTGTCCATGCTTCATCCCATTGTATAACAACCGCAGTTTCTCCAACAATAACTCCAGGAATATCAGTATAACTTACTGCGCCTGTTGCATCTGATATAGCGACTATTCTATATCTTGCAAGGTCTAATGCAGGATGAGGGTCTGTTACAAAAGTATTGCTTGCATTTAATATACCAGTTCCGATTTCAACGAATGAACCATCAAATTCTCTTCTATATACTGATAGAGTTATTCCGTCTACCAATTCGCTGACTTCTGATTCAACTTCACAGAAATATACGCCTGTTCCTGATGATAGAGTACCATAATAAACTACGTCACCATTCTCTGTAAATGCCTCGTCAACTGAAGTTCCTTCTATAGTTTCTGTTATTATTTCGCTAGTTTGCACATATGTTCCTGTGGTAGTACTCAATTCAACTTTATAACATACCATTGGATAATAATCACAATATGGATGTATATAAGCGCAAAGGGTTTCTTCATCTATGGATATTTCTGCATTAGGTGTGTATTGTTCATCTGTCCATGCTACTTCGAATTCAGCAGATTCTTCAACAGTTAAACCTGAATTCATAGATGCTACAACTGTAACTTTATATGTTACGCCATTTTCTAAATCCACACTATGTGCTGAAATTTCCAAGGCTAAATTTTCTGAAATATCATAAAATTGAGAGTAAACATCATCACCAGTACTAATCATTTTGACGTTTCCTATCTCATCAACGGTACTATAAGTTTCTGTTGAAGTAATAGTCACGTGATAACCTATAGGAGTTTGCGTTGCAGGACCTGTTACACCATTTATATAGAATGGAAAGCTTTCAAGAACAGCTAACGATGTTCCTGCCTTATCAGTTATGCTCAAACTTAATGTTGGTGGAGCATATATATCAATTACCCTTTGTGTTGACCAATCACCATATACTCCTGTTATACCTGCAGTTCTTACTTTCCATTTTATTGTCGTTCCTTCAGTATAAGTAAATGTGCTTAAAACATATTGGCTAGTTTTATCTTTTTCAGATTCTTCTGTTGTGTTAGTTATTGTGTGTGTTTCTTTAGTATCGCCGATAATTAATTCTAATTCTGCTGTAGTTTGACTAGAGCCATCTTCTGAATTGTGTACCCAATATAATATAACTTTTTCTCCGACAATAGCTGTAGTGGTTGAAGCCCAAGTTGTCGGAGCGGCTGGAGCTTTACCTATTGTTATAGATACTATTTCGGACCAGCCGGATTCTCCTTGCTCATTTGTTGCTCTAACTCTAAAGAAGTATTCTTGACCAGATTCAAGTCCTGTAATTTCAGCATGAGTTGTAGATTCTACGGTTAATGTTTTAACTTCACTAGAGCTATCGAAATATATTTTTTTAGTAGTATATTGAACTTCACACTTTGTAGCATTGGTTACATTGTCCCATTCGATTTGAACTGATGTTTCTGATAAAGCTTTAATGGACGTGATACTAGCAGGTGTAGAAGGTATTGTTTTAGCTCCATCTGAATAATCAGAATATCCACTATAAGATTTATCACGTTTACTTCTAGCACGAACTGTATATGAATGCCCTGCTTCTATAGTGCATGAAAATGATGCCGCCCATTTATTTATTTTTACTACTCCATTTTTATAAGTTTTTGAATTATCTTTAACTACTTGAAATTCTATTTCAGTTGCATTTATGTCATCAAGATTTGTTAATGATGCTGTTAATGTATATTTTTCTATTTTTACAGTTGGAACAGGAGGCATTTTCGGAGGATTGTTGTCAAAGTCATAAGTTTTCCAATCCGTATAGTCAGCAGTCCAATAACTAACTTCTTTTTTATTAACCTTATGTTTCTTAGATATAGCTTTCACTTTAAATCTAACTTTTTCAGCATTGCTTGGTGCATTATAAGTACTTTGTTCTGCAGTAATTTCTTTTTCTTCGCCAATAAACCATACACCATCTCCAGTATGATAGTTCCATACAACTTTGTATTTATCTGTATTAGATCTTGACCACTCCCAAGTAGCAAATACTGTACTATCAGTATCTGACTGTAAACCAAAATGAATAATTTTTGGACAATTAGATTTTTTAGTTGATGGTTTCTTATCTGGTGTACTATGTGAAGTCGTTGTTTTTCCTGATATAATTAGTTTTTGTCCAACATATATAAGATAGTTTCCATATCTATTTTTCTTTAAATTATTAAGTTTTACCAATTGAGATAAAGATATACCGTATTTTTTACATATAGGACTTGGTAAGTCCCCTTTTTTAACTATGTGATACTTAGTTGCCATTACTTATATCCTCCTTTCCATTTTAGCTGCTCTAACAAGAGTTTCAACAGCATTAGTAATATTGCTTCCATCGTCGTATGTGATACCATTTATTTGATAAGTAGTATTGCTTGTGTTTCCTAATCCATTTTTTAAGTCTTTTATAGCTGATACTATTTCCTCATTACTAACTCCATTTTGAACTGAACCGATAGATTTTGAGATTCCACCAGATACACCAGCTATAGACATAGTTCTATTTGATAATAAATTATTTAATCTACTAGCCCCATTTTCAACATTTGTCAAATCTAACACTGGAGTTATAACCGGGTTTACATCCATATCAGAATTAAGAACTTTACTTGCCACATTTAATGCTTTATTAGTAGAATTTATGACTGATTGTGCTAATCCTTCAGCTGGTTTGTTTGCAACACTAGCGTATTTAGTTAACCCTTTTGCTAAACCTAAAACTGTATATCTACCTATTTCCATAAATACTCTAGAAGGTGAATGTATCTTTAATATAGCCTTAGCTTTTGAAACTACACTGCTTATACCACTTGATATTGCATTCTTCGCAGCAGTAATACCAGATTTAATACCTGATGCTAAACCGTTTATTAAGTTTCTACCAGCACTTACTAAAGCGTTAGCTGCCCCACTAGCGGCACTTTTAGCTGCATTTATCGCACTTCTTATAGCATTTCCAACTGCACTAATCTTACCTCTAATACCATTTACAAGTCCAGTTATTAATTGTCTACCTTTATCAAGTAAAGCAGTAGCGGCTCCACTAAGAGCTGATTTACATCTGTTAAGCGCTTCTTTAGCTGCGCTAGCAACAGCACTAAGCTTACCTCTAATACCATTTACAAATCCAGTTATTAATTGTCTACCTTTATCAAGTAAAGCAGTAGCGGCTCCAGCAAGAGCATTTTTACATCTAGTAAGTACTTCTTTAACTGCACTTCCGGCTTGACCAACCTTACCTTTGATTCCTTTTATAAGTCCACCGATAAGTTTTCCACCAGCTTGTGCCAATCCTCCAACTGCGCTGCCTGCTAAGGATACAGCGGCTCTAACCACTGCTTGGATTAAATTACTTACAGCTTGACCAAGTCTATCGGAATTTTCGTTTAATCCTTTAGCGACACCATCTATAAATTTTATAGCCAAATTAATACCAGCGTTTATTATTTCTCCTATATGTTCGGCTATACCATTTATAAAATTCACTACAATCTCTGCTCCAACTGTTACTATTTTTTCTATATTATCTGCTATTCCTTGCATTAAATTCAATATTAAGTTTACTCCAACTTCTATAAGCTTAGGAGCTGCCTGACCTATTGCTGTGGCCAATGCCACTACAAGTTGAGTCGCTGTAGTGATTATTTGTGGTATACAATTAGATAATGCTTGTAATAAACCTGTTACAAGTTGTGTTACGGCAGTCAATATTTGAGGTAGTCCATTAGCAAAACCAGTTATAAGATTTGTCACTGCTTCAGCTAACTTAGTTCCTAATGTTGGTAATAAGTTTAAAAGTTGTCTTATAAATTCAAGTATTGCAAATCCACTACCTGCAGCGGCAGCTCCAACTAATGTTAAACCAGTACCAAATGCCAATAAACCAGCACCTATTAGAGCACAAGATAAACTTAATAAAGATATAGCACCTGCTAACGCTATTAATGTAGGAACCACTGGAGTTAATACAAGTCCAGCCACACCGATAACAGTAAATGCTCCTGCTAACGCTAATAATCCAGTTCCAACTTGTTGTAGACTAAGCGAACTTAACGCCATCAATTGTGGAGTCAATAATGCTAATGCTCCAGCCATAATAACCATAGCAGTTGCACCTAATATACAACCAGACATTGCATACATTGCAACACCTAATATAGTTAATGAACCTGCTAAAGCAGTAAGACCAACAGCTAATGATTCCCAAGACATACTAGAGAAAGATTGTAAAGCAGCACTTAATACTAATAATGATGCTGACATTAAACCAACACCAACCGCTACTAATGATAGTTTTCCTCCTGATATTAAGGCTGTTGCTGTTCCTAATACGACTAACGAACCAGCCATACCAAGTAAGCCTTTAGCTAAATTTTCCCAAGATATAGAGCCCATACCCTTAACTGCAGGAACCATAAGATTTAATGCTACTGCCAATGCAGTTAATCCGATAGCTGTAGTTATAATTCCTCCTGATGTAGTTCCAAAACGTGAAAATACTGATAGTCCTGTTAATATTGCACCAATACCAGCTAAGCCTTGTACCAATGCGCTTAAGTCCATATTACCAAACTGACTTACTGCTGATGCTAATACATTTAATGCGGCTGCTAATACTAATATTCCTGCAGCATTACCTAACCCCATTTTGACGCCATCCATTAATTTGGAGAAAGCTACCATTTCTGTTAATACTGCTCCTATACCGACAAGACCTTGAATTAGATTATCTGTATCCATATTACCAAGTGTTTTAACTGATGAAGCGAATACGGCAATCGCCGCTCCAAATATGATCATAGATGTAGCAGTCTTAATTAAACCTTTACTTGAACCATTCATAAGTTTCACAGCAGCAGACATTGTAACCATCAAACCAGCAATACTAACTAAACCTTTAGCTATTTCTTCCCAATTAAGACCAGATAAGATTTTCATTGATGCTGATAGCAATAATATAGCAGTTGCTAATCCAATCATAGCAGTTGCTAATCCACCCATCTTCAAGAAACCTTTAGTCATGTCTATTTTTTCCAAATATACCATTGCGCCCATTAATTCTATAAATAGGGCTGTTATACCTGTTAAAGCAGTGTTTAATCCTGCGTCGTCAATTGTTGATAAAGTAGCCAATGATAATGCTAATATACCAACTGCGGCTGCTATTTTTAATAAAGTTCCAGCTCTTATATTTTGTGACCATGCTGTTAATGCATCACCTACTGTGTTTAATACATCTGCCACAGCATTACCTGCTTCTTTTATAGCGCCAAAGAAGCTTGTAGATTCTTTGACTGTGGCTTTTAATGTATCTAAACTTCCTTTTATAGTTTTAAATATTCCTCCAGCTAATAACGTGTTAAGCATTCCAAACATAGCTCCAAAATCTATTGAACCTAATGCTTTACCTACACCTTCAAGTATTGGAGCTATTCCGTTTCCTATTCCTTGTAATGCACTACCTATAGCACCAAATACTTTACTGAAATCCAGTTTACTTAAATAATCAAAGAATGAAGTAATCCCTTTTCCTGCTCCACTAATAACAGAACCTATAGCATTAAGCCCCGCTGAAATACCATCCGAAACTTTGCCAAAGAAATTACTCTTATTAGCGGCATCATTTATACTTGAAGCAAATTTACCTATCCCTGAAGTAATTGTTAATAGCACTTTACCAACACTACTAAACACGTTTGTTAATGGTGAAAAAGCTTTGAATAAAGTAGTTACTGCATTTTTTCCTAAATTAAGAACTGAGAACACACCTTTAAATGTGTTTTTAATTTTACTAGCTGTAGAATCACTCATTTTGAATTTTTCAGTAAGATCTTTAAATCCTTTTGAGATTTGAACTAATTTTTCTCCAGTCATAGGTGGGAATACATCTCTAAAAGCATCTTTAATTGATCCAATTCCTTTACCTAAGCCTTGCACTACGTTTGTTATTCCTTTTATAACATCGTCTCTACCGCCATTCTCATTCCAAAATTTAAGCATTGCATTTCTTGCATCTGTAGACGGTTGAATTATGTTATTAAATCCATCACTAATAGAAGTTAAAAGCTTAGTCGCTTGATCTTTATCACCTATAATATATTCCCATGATTGTGCCCATCCTGAACCGACAGATTCTTTCATTGTATCAAATAATTGTGAAACAGTTTTAACTTCTGTAGCAGCTTTAGTAGCATTTTCTGCTAATTGAGTTATTGCTTTCGCTTGTGCATCAGTATAACCTTGAGCTTTTAATTCAGCTTCTGTATATGCTCCAGAAATTTGTTTTAATGTTTCAGTTAATACATCACCTGTTAGCCATTGACCTTTAGTTAAACTATCCCTAAAACTTCCATATTTTTTTATAGCGGCATCAGCGCCTGTTCCCATTACTTCAGATGTTCTTATTAATGCATCTTGGAATAGTTTACCACCCATACCAGCATTTACAACTGAGTTCCAGTCTTGTAATGATACTTTACCTGTAGCTAAAGCTTGTGATAATTGATACATTGCAGTTGATGCCTGTGTTGATGATGAACCAGATGCTGCTGCCAAGTTGGCTATACCTTTTATCGCCGCTGTAGAAGTTTTCAAGTCGACACCTGCTGCTGTGAATGTACCTATATTTTTTGTCATTTCGGCAAAGTTATATATAGTTTTATCAGCATAATCATTTAATTCATTTAATGTGCTTGTAACATCTTTCAAAGTAGTTCCTTCATGAGCAGTATTTGTTAATATGGTTTGTATAGAGTTCATCTTGGTTTCATACTCATTAAAGCCATCAGTTATAGGCTGTATAGTTAATGCACTTACAAGGTTTTTACCAGCATTTACAGCACTATTTGTGATATTAGATAACACTGTTGCACCTACGACACCAAGAGTCGAGAATTTAGCTTTAACAGTTTCTACACTTTGACCTAAACCGTTTAAATTAACTTTACTTGCAGCTCTACTAATGTTGTCTAATCCTTTACTACCTTCATTCATTTTGAGCTTTTCGTTTAAATTTTTAAGACTATTTAGAGTTGTTCTTACTCCACTCTCAAATCCTTGATTATTAAATTCCATTTGGACAATTCTTTTATCAATTGAACTCATGCATTAACAACCTCCTTCCATGCTTCTTCGGCTATCCTATCAAATATAGGTCTCATGGCCGGATTTATATAGTCTCTTCCTGCTACATAACCACCGGTACCGGTACCATGACCATATTGGAGTATTACCGCAATATTAACACCCTTATTAGTATTACTATTAGACCAATAAATAGCATGAGTATCGCCGTTTGATGATACTTCATAACTCCATGAATTTGCTGTAGTTCCAGTATCAGTTGGAGTAGCGCTAGATAACGCTGATACACCTTCTTGACCATAACGTTCAAGTATTTGCCTAATCTGAAAATTTTTCATCTTTTCCAAAAATTTAAATGTTTTATTGAAATCACCTTTACTAGTGATTTTTACTTCCATTGTTCAATCTCACCGCCTTTATTTATTAAGACGTTGAATCTCATGCATAACATCGTTATAGTTATATCCCGCTTCTTCTAGTAACATTTTACAAATTTCATCTTCTCCCCATTTACCTTCTACAACCTCTTCTGCTACTTCATGTATTGATAAATTCATTCTTTTTCTAAGCATGGTATTAACTCTCTCGTCAACTATGTGTTTGTCGTATCCAGCTGTACTTAATTCTTTGCTACATAACTTACTCTTTTTACCAATTACAATTTCTTTTGCAATACGTTTATTATTGTTTTTATGACGATTATTAGCAACTCGATCGAATGAATTCATGGCGTTCACCTATCCTTTAGTTTTTAAATTTTTCTTTCTCGCTTCGTTTAATGCTCTATTTCGTTGTAGTATTTCATTTCGTCCCATCTTTTTAGGTGGAGAGTTTTTAATATTACATACTTTAACAAGAGTTAATAATCTATTAATATGCCATTTTTGGCATTCAAATGGAATATTAAAAGCAACCATCCAATAATATATTATTTCAGAGGTTATAATTTCCCTATTAGGGGTTTGATTTGTATCACTAAAGGTCGTAGCAGTCATTGGGTTTTCTATATATTCATTTATATCTTTTAAGTTATTTTCAGTTAAGCGGGTATAAACATCTGCGTCAACATTTTGGGTTATTGTCATACAACGAACATAATCTATTACTTCTTCAAGTGTTTTATCTTTTCCATCTAAAAATGGTTTATGCCATTTGGCTTCCCATTTTGAAATGGAGACTAGAGAATGTTCTAGTTGTAAGGACTGTTCCTTGAATAATATAAATTCATTACTGACTTCATCGTAATATTCCATTGCAGGTACAGTTATTTTTAACATCTCCAGTCACCTTAACCTTTCTATTTCATGCTAGTAGGTAATATACCATTTATGAAATCTGTAGCAGCTTTATCATCAAGTGCTAATTCCATAAATATTTCGCTGTATGCTTCTGTCTGAGAAAATGCATCTGATAATTCCTTACTCTTGATGAATCTTCTTCCATCTGGTGATTTTTCCCCATACGCTTTTAGTACTATTTGTTTAAAAGTACGTATTATTTCTTTATTATCTTTTGAGTTAACGATGTTTTCTAGCATTTGAGCTAGCCCTCCATCTACTGATAATTCCATTTCAGTTACCTCAGCTTTAGATAGGTTGAAATAGAAATCTTCAGTTCTTTCAACGCCATTATAATCAGTATAAGTTACAGTTTTCTTTAACATATTCAAATCTCTCCTTAATCAAAAATTAAAATATAAGAGCCCCCGTAAAAAATGCGAGAGCTCTTTACATATTATAAAAATATATTAGCCAGTAATTATGCAGCAGCAAGTATTGCTTTTATTTCATCAGGTAATGGTAATTTAGCTTCAGAAGTTCCATCACCATATAACATATCTTCTATTTTTTTTAATTTTTCAGCATCTATTTTAGTAGAATCGATAGTTATACTTGCTGTAGGTTTAAATCCTGCTACATTTACAGGTGTTGTAGTTACTTCCCATGAGAAAGTTATTGCTTCTGGACTATCGTTTATTGTTTTATAACCTTTTTCACTAGGAGCAGCTTTTGCACCGTAAATTAAGTGTAGTTTATATCCATATTCATTACTTTTAACATCATTACCTAGAACTGTTCTATAGCATAATCCGAAAGTTTTTCTATCTTGTTGACCTATAGTAACACCTTTTCCTAAAGATGCAGAACCATCACAAGCTTCAAACTCTTCTGGATAAGTATAAGCTTCTATAGTTGCTCCAAATTCTTCTGCTGAGAATAATTCTAAGTATTTTATATCATCAGCATATAATGGTGTTGCTTCTGCTCCGGAAGGACTTTCTGTTACAGCAGTTAATCCATTCCATGCTACACCATTTGTATACGCTCCAGATTCATCTTGTAAATATAATACACCATTTTTCACGCCTGTTTCATAAAGACGTTTACCACTTTCATCCCAAACTATTTTAGTCATGTTAGCTTTCCTCCTTAATTTTAATAATAAATCGTGAACACGTAATGATATAAATTATCACTACAGTATGTTCTCTCAAACTTACACATTTGAAATTCTTTTAAAACGTTTTCTATTATATCAATATTTGGTTGCTTATAGATAAACATTAATGAATAACTATTAACATATTGGTATATACTATCATTAGCACGCTTAGTGTCGCCATCACCAATTGTATAAATTACACATGGATAAATTAATTTCACAGATGCTGGAGGCTGAAAATATACATGGTTATTTTGCATTATGCCTTCAAGTTTTGTTTGTAGTTCTAATCTTCTATTCATTGTATAAGCCTCCAATCGTTAACAGTAATCTTGGATACTGAACTTCAACATCTGTTATTTTCCATTTAGCTCCCATGAATACGACATAGCGCATTGCATGAAAGTTATTATTGGCAAATGGGTCGGCTATGATGCTAATCTGATTTGATATATTAATATCGTCATTTATTTTACTTCTTTCTTGTAAACGTCTAGAGTTTCGTATTACATCTCCGAAGTACATGTTCTCTGTTATCTGTTCTTCATATATACCAGGTTCTGTTTCGACAGTTAGAGCATAACCGATTAATCCACAAAACTTTGCCATTTTGAATTATTCCTTTCTATTTTAAGAGTTGGATTATTTTCCTGTTCCTCCTGCTGCAGCAGCTTGGTCTAATGCTACTGCTACTGCAGAGTAAGGTTTAACTAATGCTCCAGAGCATCTAGTTTCCATTAAGTATTTTTGTTGGTTGTAATCTATGTCGAAATCGTCGAACATATTAATAGCTCCGCCTTTATCAGCACCAACATAGTAGTCAACTAGGTTAACCATGATAGCCATTAAAGGTTTTTCTACTTCATTGACTTTAGTTTTAGCATTTTCCATAACTTCAACAGCTACTATTTCTTTAACTCTTAAAGCTGTAGCTAATTTATCAACTGTATCGTAGATTACTCTTCCGTTTTTGTCTTCTAATAATAAGCAATTAGTTATAACATCTTCAGTAGTAAATAGAGTTGGACTTCCTGATCCTTTGTATTCTTTTCTAGATTTTATAACAGTTCTTATAAATGCTTTTGCTATCTCGTCTTCAGTTGCAGCAGCTGCTACAGCAACAGGAGCTTTAACACAGTATAAATCAGCATCAGATGCTATTGGTCTTATGCACATTTCATTGATTTTATCATCGTCAGAACTAGATCTTCCATCGCCTACTAATATAGCTCTTGCTATTTCCTCATCTAACATCATTCTCATTTCCATTTTTAACCATGCTACTACATCGAAATCTGTTATATCAACAACATCGTCTCTGTCTAATTTTTGCTTTTTGTATATAGTTGTTGGACTAGTAGTTCTCTTTAATAGTGTGAATACTTCTTCTTTCTTTAATTTACCTTTGATGTAACCTTTAGCTCTTGCTTGATCAGCAGTTATATCAGCATGCATAGATTTTATTCTAGAGAATGGTACATGATGAACCCCTCTCATTACTTTTTGTACATAAGAGTCGTCTCTTTTTATAAAGTCTGGTGGTGTGTTAACGTTTTTAGCGTCTGGGAATAACCATTCTATATCTTTGATACCATAAGAATCAGCATGAGCTAAAAAGCTTTCTTTTAAAGATCCATATCTTTTAGCATCTTTTAATATAGTTTCCATAGCATCATGTGATAATACATTATTGTTTTCAGTTTCTCTACCTTCAAATACATTATGTTTCATTTCTTGTTCTCCTCCATCTTCTTCAATATTATTTTCATTTTCTTCTATGGCAGATTGTGCCATTTCTTTACCTTCTAAAGCTTGCCCTATTAGAGCATATACAACATTCTTTTGCTCTTCATTTAAAGTGTCAAATACATCTTGAATAGTCTTTTCGTTATTGTCCACTTTATCATCTCCCTTTTTATCTTTTTCATCAACTTTATCTTCTTTATCACTTGCATTATCATCAGCATGTTGTAGTGTTAGTTCTTCACCTGTATATATAACTGCTTCATCCTCGCAAAATTCGCCATGTCTTATTACAGAGTCTATAAAAGCTCCAGGATTAGCACCAGCTAACACTAAACTTACTTCTCTTATAGTTCCATGCATTACATTTGAACCTTTTTGTTTAAGTTGATTAGCGTAAATAGATAAAGCTGTAACATCACCATGTTCTACTAGTAGTTTTGCATTTTTACCAGCTTCTGTATCATTGAAAGTACAATAAGCGTAAACGCCTTCGTCTCTGTTTTCTAATACTGCATGACCTAATACATTAGCTGATTCATTATGTTGATGATTCCATACTAGTGGAACAGTTTGCCCATCATGTTGTTTAAAGGCATCTTTTAAAATTGTTCTACCATCTGAGCATTTAATATTATTTCTAGTTGCCCATCCACTAAAGTCATACTTCATCTCTAACTATTCCTCCTTCTTCTCAGTATCGTCTACTGCATTTTGAACTTCTGGCGCATTCTCGATTTCTTCAGCACTTTTGTTTAAGTTCTTGTTACGTAATTCGTCTGCGTCAGGATCTTCGGATGGTTTCCATCCCATAATTTGTCTAATTTCATTTGATGTCGCTATTTCATTACGTGTTAATTTATCAGCAATCTCGGCAAGATCATTAACTGGAACTAGTTTGAATGGATCTCTAAAGTAAACTATGTCTTGTTTTCTAGTTCTAGCTGTTTTGGTTAGGAATTTCCTTTTCATTTCATCAACTATAGCTGAAACTATAGGCTCAATTGTTCTATTGTAGTAATTTAACATAGTTTTATCATCAGCTGTACCATCTAATATAGTCTGAGTGATACCTAACTGGCCATATAGCATACTCGTTAAGTATTCAATCTGTTTCATTAGATTGTTCTCAACTGGTCGATTTAACTGTGTTATCTTTTCGGTTCCGTCAGTGTAGGCTATACCATACTTAGAACCTGTAAGTTGCATTTCAATTTCTTTACGTCTATTTTCAGCTTGTTGCTTTCTTGCCTCAGATTTGATAACATAAGGTAATTGTATAATTAAATCTAATTTACCAGAACCGCTTTGTTCATCTATGACATCCAAAAGATTAAGTTTTCTTATAAGACGTTGCATAGTTGAGTTTGGTTCATTTATGACCGCATATAAAGGATTCTCTATTATGGCGACCATACTTTTTGGTAATAGTAGATCTTCTTTCTGTCCAGTTTTATCATTATATATTCTAACTTTAACATGTTGTGGACGCCACTCCAGTATTTGTCCTACTCTTAGACTATTTATATCATAAGAGCCAGATATATTAGGATTTATAGTAGTGTCAACAGGAACTATGGCAATACAACCTTCATCCATCATAGACATAACAGCGTCTTGTATAAATGCTTTTGCTGTCTGGTCCATGTTTGCACTAAGAGTTAAGCACTCATTTAAACTAGTGTCCATCTCTTCAACGAAACGACCATTGTCGTCTAATTTAGCATGCATAATATCTATAGATGCTACATCTAATGCTATTCTGTTGTAAACTGATACGACAATACTTCTTTCATTACCTCTAGTTAGGCGCATTCTAAAAGGATTATAACTGCTTATGTGCTCACCATAATTATATCTTGGTGTTGGGTCTTTGTTCAGGAAGGCATTCCATGCATGTATTAGTCTATCACTAAAAGCCATTTTGACGTTTTCACCTCCTACTTTATTAATAGAAGAATCCCATAAATTCTTTTCCTTTGTTAATAGCGTTTATTGCACTATTTACATTTTGTGCACTAAATTTAACTCGCTGTCCATTAAAAGTTACATTATTAGACATCATTACATCATTAACAACTTTTGTGCCAACACCTATTGCTGCTGCAGTGGCAGCTGCTTTTACAGTCATAGTCATTGCACGTTTAGCTGCAGCTTTTCTAGCGCTTCTCTTTGCGCCTACCTCTGGTGCTTTTCTAGCTTTAGCTCTTTGTACATCATGCTGACCTTGTAAATAGTCGTATTGTTTCTTAAGTTCCCTATTATTTGGATCAGCATTTAGTTGCTTTTGAACTTTTTTAGCTTCACTTAAATATTTTCTAGAAGCATCTTTTCCAACTTCACCTCTTATAGCACCTTTTCGATATGTAGTATTGGAATTTAAAGCTTTCTTATACTCTCTATTGGCTTGTTTATAAGTTTTCTTTAATTCTTTATTAGATCGGTCTCTTTCATAGTCCATACGTGCAACATTAGCTTTTTTACCAAGATCGATAGCATTGGCTTTTTTATTGCTATTCTCTTTCCATTTTTTAAAACTTTTATCTACTTTCGCATTTTGTCGTCTAGCTCTTCTAACTCCCCATTTCATACCTTTGATACCATGATGATATAATTCATCGGTATGATTATACTCCCACATTTGACTCACCTCCTACTCAAAAGCATCTTTATTTAATTTATACGCAACGTAAGCATCCATCATAGCTGCTACGGCGTCAATCTTTTGCTCGTATCTTTTCTTCAATAATTTTCTATTACCATTGGTATCTTCTAATGTTATACAGTTTCCCATAGCAAATGTCATAAGTTCTTCATCGAATAATAGCATTCTATCCTCTGCTAATTTCTTTAATTCACCTAATGGAACTGATTCAGTCTTAGCACCTTGTATAACTTTCTCTATTCCAAATGGACCGTTCTCAGATTCCCATCTTTCAACAAATGCTTTTGCATTATAAGGGTCAAATCCAAAACATCTAACATCATAATCTCTTTCAATTATGTGAGCGTCAAGGTCTTCATATACTTCGGTCATATCTAGAACTGTTCCTTCCAATACTATAAGACTTCCTTCTTGTAAGAATTCATCATACTTTAATCTCATAGCTCCTGGTAACTTATGAAGTGTTTTAGACGTTATATAGTTTCTAGTCTTAATTCCAAAAGCACCATCTCTTAAAGGAAACATAAATGTAAAGGCACAGAAGTCATCACCTTGTGATAAGTCGGCTCCCAATGAGCATGGCATTTGCCAGAAATCTCTTTTTCTATGTGGAAGAGTTTCATCATAAGTGAAGAAATATGTATAACCTTCCATTGGAATACCAAAACGTTTTGCTAAAATATCATTTCTTGTAGCTGGAGCTTTTTCAGCTCTTTCAACATCTAACTGATAAGTCTCATATGTAACGGTCTTTCCTAAATTCGGATTTGCTTTTAACCAAGTTCTAGGATTATTAACCTCTTCTATATCATCAAGTCGATAATACCAAATAGAAACATGCGGGTTAACATATTCGCCTTTAAGAATTTCCATTAGTTCCATTTTGATTGTATCACCGCTACCATTTCTTACTGTCCCTTCTGAACTTGTTGCTACTATCAAATAATCATCTAGTTTGGATGCCCCTTGTTCAACTGCACCTATGACATCTTCTCTTATATCGCCAGAAAGCCATTCGTCTATTGTCGCCACTTTACATCTCAACCCTTGAAGTTTATTAACACTCATCGGTCTTATCTCTAATAGTGACCCTGTTAAAAAATTTTCTATACCTTTTTTAGTGGACGCTAATTTCATTCTATTAGCTTTAGAGCCAGTTGTATTTTGTATAGAACCTTCAGTTAAAAACTGAAATAAAGGACCTCTAGATCTTGTTATAGCGGTTCTTATTGGTGATAGTATTTCTTCGGCTTGTTTCATAGTAGGAGCTGTTGTTATTTGATGAGTAGTTGTAGTGTCTACGTTTAGAAAATAATTCTGTATACATGAGCTGTACATAGATTTGGCTGCACCTCTGGCTACAATGAGATATTGTTTATTAACTAATCTTTTTTTAACTGATTTGGTTACATATCTACCATCATGACCATCAGGGGAAGGTTCATATACACTTCTTTCTACAAAGTAATACCAACCAAATATCTGTTCGGCCCAAAGTTTAAACGAGTCTAGTAAATGTAAATCCGCTCCATCGGTTAATGTAAGTTCTTTTTCGCAATAATCTACGAAACCGTTTATAGCTTGATCATCATAGTAGATTCCAGGATTAGCTATCAGCTCATCTATACGGTTCATTTCCATGGAAATCTCTTTACATACTGGAATCTCTCCTCTTATAACGGCATCTCTAAACTTACCATAATAGATAGGAGTGGCTGTGTTTGATAATGCCATTTTGAGTTCTCCTTTCTGCTATCCTTTTAACTTTTGTATAGCTAATGCTATAGCTAATGCTGAGTTTGTTATAGCTACAGCAGTTCCAACTTCAGCCAAAACTCTATCAACGTTAACTTTACCTGCATTCATTTGCTCTGTTGATAGTCTAGCATATTGTTGTTCCATGTTAAGTCTATTGACTCTGTCTCTTAATTCTTTATCAGACATTGCTTTTGCAGTTTGTACTTGTTGCTTTTGCATTTTTCTTTGTTTTTTACTAGAAACTTTTTTATTGATATTTTGTGATTCATTAACTATTGTGCCAGCAGCTTCCACTCTCTTTTTTGTTTTCTGTAGATCGACTGGCTCATGTCCTAATTGGGCATCGGTTCTTCTAATTCCCCATTTCATGCCTTTGATTCCATGATGATAAAGTTCATTATCGTTATAATCGATAGACCACATTTAACTCACCTCCTAACGTTGAATTGATGACAAATCTTTTTTCTTTTTCTTTGTTTCTTTAGTCATAGTATAATCAGCATAGTACTTCAAATCATCTTTTGTTAACTTCATAGAACCAGTTTGATTAAGCTTATCCATATTCAGTATTATCAATGGATCTTGAGCAGTACCTTTCCTATCGTTAACATCGCTTAAAGCATCAAAGCCTTGCTTTACCAAATTAGCATAAAAATTATTGCTGGAAGTTTCTGCTTTCTTAGATAGCACAGCATTTGACACAAATTCCTCGGCTAATTTTCTAGCTTTTTTACTTTCAGGGTCATCAAGTTTAGAAATTTTCTTCTGATATGATTTCGCTGTTTTCTCCATAAATATAACATTCTCGTTATGAGCTTTTGCCATATCTTTAGCCACTTGATCAGGATTTTCTTTTGCTATTTTCATAAATGTATTAACTACATCCTTGTCACTAGCTACCGATATGTCTTTTTTGACCATAAACGTATTCTTATATCCTCTTCCGTCATACATAAAATTACCCATCATATCAGCGTACATGTTTTTGTCATAGTCAGTATAGGCTGTATATAAACGATTTTTCTTACCGCTTTTATATTGGCCTCTAGTTATTGTTTGAAATTCGGTACCTGACTTTATAGTTCTACGCTTAGAATTTATTTCATCTTTTTGCTTTCTAACACTTTTCTTTTTAAAAGAATGTTTGTCATCGTATTCGTAATCGTCGTATTTTTTCTTACCTGCAGGAGTTAAATGCCCGGCTTTATCTTCATATCGTCTAATTCCCCATTTCATGCCTTTGACACCGAAATGCTTAAGCTCATCATTCATACTCTCACCTCCTTTCGAATTATTCTTCATCAGAAGGTGGTGTATCTTCTATTTTAGGATCTCCTTCCAAATATATACGCCATTCTATTTCGGATAGTGTTCTATTAATACTTTCAATCAAAGCACTACTAGTTGGTGGATCGAAAAGTAATCTTACTTTTAAATAAATATAAGTTTTAACCATGTTAAGATTATTCTCATTTGTATAATCTTGCCAACTCGAGTTTTCATCTACTATCATAAAGCCGTTTTTTGGTCCGACACCTAATTGATTCAGCATGGCAAAAGCAGTGTTTATGTGAATTATTATGTCATCATCAAAGTTTGTATACTCAGGCATTATGCCTAATAGTTTCTTTATTGAAAGTAATATACTTTCCATCATTTACATTACCTCCTCCATGGACAAGTATCATTTTTAGACCTTTCTACAAATTCTCCAAATAGTATATCTTCATCGCCATAGTGTATTGCATCATGAGTTCTTTTAGTGGTACAAATCATGTAGTCTGGATTCAACAAAAACTCTGTTTGATTAATCACATCATACTTTGTCAATGGGTTCATATGATGAATGATGATTCTATTATCAATCTCTCTATCTTCCATACCTAAATCACAAGCATTGTCTCGTAGAATTACATAATCTCTTATTCTTTTCCACTCTGCTGACCTATAAAACTTCTGATTCAAATATCGGTCGAAGCCAAATGTCTCTTCTCCAACTTTGCCGCCTAATTTTAGATAGCGGTATCGCTCTTTAAATGTTTTTAGCTTGATTAGTTCTTGATAAGTTCTAATAATCATCATCATCTTCATCACCATCCATACTAGTCATTTGCCCACTATAGTTCTGCATTGCTTTAAGAGCATTAGAATATAGCTCTTCGATTCTCTTAGCTGATTGTAAGTTCTCAGTTTTAGCAACTATAAGTTCTTTCTGTTTTTCAAGTATCTCCCTTTCTATCTTTTCTTTAGTTGTAGCTAGTTTTAGATAGTGAGTTATCACTTGAGAAGACGCAGTTCCCTCTATAAGTTGCTTCTCAGCTAAATCTACAGCTAAAGCTATCATCTGATTCTCTCTTGCTTCTGGAGTAGTTGCAGGTCTAATTTTTTTCTCAGTGTTTTCTTTATTAGTTCTACTTCGTTTTGCCATTGTTTCGCCTCCTTTTCCACAAGATTAAATATAGTTTGTATGTGGTATTTTAGCAGACTTACAGACTTTTTAGCGCCGAAAGGAGAGGAAAAAACGCTAGCATCAGTTAATGCACCTGTAAGCCCCCTAAAATATCACATACAAACTTAAAGTGTTTTTCAAAAATATACCCGCGGAGAATTTTTT
>OJJV01000185.1_pt1 | contig 61500 bp, 54 predicted proteins | sample 1596391 | NCBI WGS metagenome assembly OJJV01 (sample SAMEA4350164, study PRJEB24818) | metagenome | biome: human; feature: gut; material: faeces | place: Denmark | collected 2013-09
AGCCAGCTATTGGTAAATTTATTTGCCAACCCCGCCGCCCGAATAGCCGTATAGATAAGGTTCGGCATATGTTCCACAAGTTAGCTTAACAGCTTGCAAAAGTCATATAAAATGAGATTTGAAAGGATTAGAGACTAATTATGATGAAATGCGAATGGATATTGTGTCCTGTTTGTGGGAGCAAAACCCGTAATAAAATTAGGAAGGACACTGTTTTGGAGAATTATCCCCTTTATTGTCCAAAATGCAGACAAGAAAGATTGATTAAAGTTGACAACTTGAAGATAACTGTCATCAAAGAGCCAGACGCTTAAGACGCAGAGCCGATGAAATTGTGGAACAATTCACGAATCATCGGCTCTTTTTGTTTCGTATTTGAAAGAACAAACTCACCAAATAAAAAAAACGATATTCGGGTGGGTTATTTTGTTATACCCTAAATTACCCTCTGAATTTGTTTTTAAATTTGGAGGGATTTTTTTATGTCCTTTTTTCGGGCAGTTATCTATCTGCTCATACGAAGCAAAATTTATCAATACATAGCATATCAGAGAACGGCAGGAAACCAGTTAAAAAAATTTCTGCCAGTGCAACGGTACTTCTCACCTTGAAAGTAGAAGTACAATCTCCATACAATAGAATTACTATTTCCTATAACCGTAAAGGTCACAGAGCCTTTGCGGTTTTTCTTTTGTCGATTTTTGTTGGAAAGTGCCGTAGGGCTGTTTCTGATATGCGGTGTCGTTCTCCGCCTCTCCATCTGGATTTTTTACATTTCAAAAATTCAGATGGGAGGTATTTATGGTGAAATATGCACCAAGAAAGGTATATATCAGAGAAAGTGGCGGCTATGTGGAATTATCCTACACGGAGTTCTGCCGTTGCAGGGAATCCGACCAGACCTATATGGACAAGCTGTTTATCCCCATTCAAGGCTGTCTGCTTGAAGTCGTGAGGGAGCAATACACAGACTTCTACCGTGACAAGGAACGGTGGCGTTATCTGCAAAAATTAGATACAAAGAATAGACTGCTATCTCTCGACGGATTTACGGACAGCGAGGGGAATCCTCTGGACTTTATCACTGATGAAGCGGTGGACATTGCAGAAACCGTTGTCAATGCGGTCATGGTGGACAGGCTGAAAGCCGCCCTGCCTTTGCTGTCGGATAGTGAACAGGAGCTGATACAGGCAATCTTTTTTGACGGACTTTCCGAGCGTGAAGTCGGGGCGAGGTTGGGCATAACCCAGAGCGTTGTAAACAAACGCAAAGCCAGAATCCTAATAAAACTAAGAAAGATAATAGAAAATTAAAATTTAAGGCGTTCAGCCCCCTTGTTTTTTCCTTTGGGAAGATGAGGGGGCTTTTCTCTGCCCTCTCAATCAATTCTGATTGGAGGAAGTAAGAATGGCATACAACCACGGACGGGAGGACAGGAAATGGCGTATCTGGAAAGAAGCGGAGGAAAAGCTGCTGCGTGAGTGCGGCGTTGATGAAGCGACCATTGAGCAGATACGCATGGCGGACAGGGCAGACTTCAATTCCAACAGGCGGTTTTACCGATGGACGAATGACGTTGCGGAATATCTTGAGGACATGGCAGGCAGGGAGCGGCAGGCGGAAGTGGGTACGGTTGCGGAGTTACTGGAAGAGATTGAGAGCGAAAATCTCTATCAAGTATTAGTCACGGTGGACGGGCGTACCTTGAAAATCGTCCTGCTGAAAATGCAGGGGTATTCCACAAAGGAGATTGCCCCGCTTGTGCATTTGACGACTGGTGCCATCTATGCGAGGTTAGACCATCTGCGGAAGAAGCTGCGGAAAATTTTATAGCTTCTAAAACAGCCTGCCATCCTGCGGGCTACTGGGTGAGGGATGGAAATCCCCTCACTCATTTTTTGCAGGAGGACAACAGGATGGCATACAGGGTTAAGGCATACACGCTTCGGGAGGAATCCACGGAAAGCGGCACAAGGTATTTTATCAGCTTTAAGGACGGGCAGGGCAAATCCCACGAGTTGGAAGTGTCGGAACAGTTCTTTATGGAGTTTCGGCAGATGGAGCGCAGGAACAGGAATCTTTTCTAATGGGACGAGCGGCACAGGGAGTTTAACGAGGTATGGGACGAAACCCTTTACAGACGGGCGTTGCGTGTGCCTAAGAGCCTTGATGAACGCATGGTTGAGGAAGAACGGAATGAAACGCTCTATAAGGCGGTTGGGAGCCTTCCAGAGATACAAAGGCGGCGTTTCCTGCTCTACTACGAGTATGAGTTCAATTTTTACCAAATCGCCGCTATGGAGCATTGCACCGCTTCGGCAATACAGAAATCTGTTGCGATTGCAAAGGAGAAAGTAAAGGCGGAAATTGAAGAAATATCTCCAACCGTGACCGACACCGCCCGAAAAAGAAATCTGTTTTTTATTTGTGTGGGATTGGCGGCATTACATACTCTCACTTTTTTCCGTGGGAGTAAATCTATTTTTAAGGAGGTCAACGCCTATGTGCAACGAAAACAAAGACACCGCCCGAAAGGAGGAAAGCCATGCAGAAGTTACAGACAGTCAACGCCGAAACGCTCCTTTATGAACCGCTTGAGAAACCATCCTTTGTGGTGGACAGCCTTATCCCGACAGGCTTATCGCTGTTCTGCGGCTCACAGAAGATAGGCAAAAGCTGGCTCATGCTGAAGCTATGCTTATGCGTGTCGCAGGGAATCCCTTTATGGGATATGCCGACAATGGAGGGCGATGTGCTTTACCTCTGCCTTGAGGACACGTTCTGCCGCATACAGGACAGGTTATTTCGTTTGACGGACGAAGCAAGCGGGCGGCTCCACTTTGCCGTGGCAAGCTGCAAGCTGTCAGACGGTCTTATCGTGCAGCTTGAAGATTATCTGAAAGATTACCCAGACAGCAGGCTCATTGTCATTGATACCTTGCAGAAAGTCCGTACAGCTTCAAAAGACAATGCCTATGCAAGCGACTATGGGGACATCTCCCTCATCAAAGACTTTGCCGACAGGCACTCTCTGGCGGTCATTGTCGTACACCACATCCGAAAGCAGAATGACAGCGACGTGTTCAACAAGGTGTCTGGGACGACAGGATTAACGGGGAGTGCGGACGCTACCTTTGTTCTGGAAAAGGAGAAACGTGCGTCTGACACCGCCAAGCTGTATGTGACGGGCAGGGACACGCCTTATCAGGAATACACGCTGCGTTTCCGTGATTGCCGTTGGGAGCTTGTGGAGCGGAAAACGCAGGAGCAGCTTGCGAAAGAAACGATACCAGATGTCCTTTTTCGGTTGGTGGATTTTATGAGGGATAAGGAAGAATGGATAGGCACGGCAACGGAACTGTTAGCCGCTATGGGGGAAACGGAAACCATACCCACGGTGATTACGAAATGGCTGAATGAATACCGCACCACATTTTTAAGCGAGAACCGTATCTGCTACCAGTACAGCCGCAGGAAAGACGGCAGGCGGATTGCCCTTGCAAGGAGGGCGGGTGACAGCGGTGATGGTGGTGACAGCGATATTAGGATACCCCCCTGTTACTGTCATTGACGCTTAAAGCCATGTAAAGCTGGCGGCTCTGCCCTGCGGGTGACAGCAGTGACGGTGGTGACAGTGATTTTAGGATACCCTGCCGCTGTCATCCCTACGGGAGAACACCCCGTAAACGCAAAATGCAGGCGTGAGATTTACTCGCCCTTTTCGGTCGTGTAAAACCACCCCTGCGGTCAGAAAAATCATTCCGATTTTTCCGACTGCGTTTACAGGGTGTAACACACTACACTTTGCCCTGCAAAGTCGTGTGCCAGACGTTCCCTCTGGACTCCCTTAAGGCAGGGCTGTGCCCTGCTATCCTACGCCTTACGGCTTCGGATAAAAGAATGGCGGCATGACGGTGACGGCTCTTGCGAGGGGGGTATCCCAAAAACACCGTCATCATCGACATGACCGTCATGCAGGGGGTGAGGGTGACAGTTGCGGCAGTCGGCAGGGGGTATCCCAAAACTGCTGTCACCACCGTCACCGCTGTCACCCCAAAGGACGGTCACCCGCCGAAAGAAAGGAGGAATCCGCCTATGCCTTATGCAATCCTGCGTTTCCAGAAACGAAAAGCGGGCGGCGTTGCGGCTTGTGAACGCCACAACGAGCGGAAGAAAGAAGCCTACAAAAGCAACCCAGATATAGATATGGAACGCTCTAAAAACAATTACCATCTCATAGCACCACCAAAGTACACCTACAAGAAAGAGATTAACCGCATGGTAGCCGAAGCGGGGTGCAGGACAAGGAAAGACAGCGTGATGATGGTGGAAACGCTCATCACAGCTTCACCAGAATTTATGAACCAGTTACCGCCCGAAGAACAAAAAGCGTATTTCCAGACGGCTCTTGACTTCATTTCGGAGCGTGTTGGAAAGCAGAATATCCTCTCCGCTGTCGTCCATATGGACGAGAGAACGCCCCATATGCACCTCTGCTTTGTGCCGATTACGCCAGACAATAAGCTGTCAGCGAAAGCTATCTTAGGCAACCAGAAATCATTATCCGAGTGGCAGACCGCCTACCATGAGCGGATGTCCTCACGGTGGAATCAGCTTGAACGGGGGCAGTCCTCAATGGAAACCAAGCGGAAACACGTCCCCACATGGCTCTATAAATTAGGCGGCAGGCTTGATAAACAGTATGAAGAAATCGTGTCTGCCCTATCCGACATCAACGCCTTTAACGCAGGGAAGAAAAGGGATAAAGCGTTAGATTTACTCTCTGCATGGCTGCCAGACGTGGAGAAATTCTCTAAGGAAATCGGGAAACAGCAGGCGTATATCGACAGTTTGAAAGAGAGAATTGGGCAGGAATCAGACTATGCGGGGCGTATGCGTGATGAAAAGTACGAGCAGGAACTAAAGGTGCAGAAAGCGAATCAGAAGATATTTGAATTGCAGAGAACCAACGAGCAGATGGGGCGGCTGCTGTCAAAAATACCGCCCGAAGTGTTGGAAGAATTGCAGAAAAATCATAGAAGCAGAGCGAAAGAAAGGTAGATATGTGAATGAAGAAACAGGATTTTAAGGTGTTAAAGACCAAAGACTTGTACCCGTTCCCCGACAATCCGTTTCATGTGGCAGAAGATGAAACACTGTCAGAGTTAGCGGAAAGCATCAAGGAATTTGGCATTGTCACGCCGATAATCACACGCCCGAAAGAGGACGGGGACGGTTATGAAGTGATTGCAGGACAGCGGCGTGTCCGTGCTTCTGAACTTGCAGGGATAAATACCGTGCCTGCGTTTGTCCTGCCCTTAGACCGTGACCGAGCCATCATCACCCTTGTAGACAGCAATTTGCAGCGTGAGAATATCCTGCCATCGGAGCGGGCGTTTGCTTACAAGATGAAATCCGAAGCCATGAAGCGGCAGGGTTTCCGCACAGACTTAACCTCGTCACAAGTTGTGACGAAGTTGCGGACGGACGACAAGGTGGCACAGGGCTTCGGCGTGGGCAGGATGACCGTGCAGCGTTTTATCCGCCTGACGGAACTGATACCGCCGATTTTGCAGATGGTGGACGAGGGGAAAATCGCCCTCACGCCTGCGGTGGAACTGTCCTTCTTGAAGAAAGACGAGCAGGAAAACCTCTTTGCCACGATGGAGAGCGAAGAAGCAACGCCCTCACTCTCACAGGCACAGCGGATGAAACAGTTAAGCCAGAGCGGGCGGCTTGACATGGATACGATATTTGCGATTATGACGGAGGAAAAGGGCAACCAGAAAGAAACCTTGAAAATCAACACAAGCAAGCTGAAAAAATACTTTCCGAAGAACACAACGCCGAAGCAGATGGAGGAAACCATCATCAAACTTTTGGAGCGTGAGTTGCAGAGGAAACGCAACCGTGACAGCCGCTAATCTTCTTTTTTCGGGAAGTAAATACAGAGAGTTGAGGTATGGAGAATGAGAGAAATCCAGTATGAAATCGTAAAGGAAATCGCAGTATTGTCTACGGGCGACAGTGGCTACACAAAGGAAATCAATCTCATTTCATGGAATGGGAAAGAGCCGAAGTATGACATCCGCAGCTTTTCCCCGAACCGTGAAAAGTGCGGCAAGGGAATCACGCTGAACGCTGATGAAGCGGCGGCACTCCTTAAAGCATTACAGAAAGAATTAAACAGCGAGGATTAATGGTATCTGATTGGCAGGGCGGGGACATTTCCAAACTCTTCCCTGCCCTGTCTGGAAAGGAAGATTTAAGTATGGGCGAGGATAAGAAAGCAGATAAAAAGAGAAAGCGTATCGTGCCAAAAGCACCAGTGCAGATGATAATCAGCCGTGAATATGTCGGCACACAGACCGTTACAGAAGCGTTTGTCCCGATTATCTCCGAGGATATTCGGAAGAAGATTGCCGAGGGCGACACCTTCGACAATGAGGGGCTGTCCGCTTAGAATGTACGCAATGGGACATGAAAACAGATAGGACAGATACGGAGGTTTTACAGTATGGCAGGAATCAAAGAAGAAAAGAAAATCTATTTAGTCGGCATTTATTGCCGCTTATCTAAAGACGATGGTACGGATAACGAGAGTGCGAGCATTGCGACACAGAAATCCATCCTCACGGATTATGTGAAAAAGCAGGGATGGCACATAGCAAAAACGTATGTGGACGATGGTTATTCTGGTACAAATTTCCAAAGACCAAGTTTCCAGAATATGATAAAAGACATTGAAAGCGGTCTGATAAACTGCGTGATTACGAAAGATTTATCCCGTCTGGGGAGAAACTATCTTGATTGTGGGTTATATCTGGAAGTTTTCTTCCCAGAGCATAACGTGAGGTATATAGCGGTCAATGACGGCGTAGATACCTTGAATAAATCTGCTATGGACATCACGCCTTTCCGCAACATTTTAAACGAAATGTATGCCGCTGACATATCTGTTAAGATAAAATCGGCATATCGGGCGAGGTTTCAACAGGGGAAATTCATGGGAACTACCGCCCCTTATGGCTATATCAAAGACCCTGCCGACCACAACCATCTGCTGATAGATGATAAAGTGGCACATGTTGTAAAAGAGATATTCGACCTTGCATTAAAAGGGAATGGAGTTGCCAAAATTTGCAGACATCTTAATAAACAGCATATCCTACGCCCTGCCGCTTATGCGGCGGAGCGTGGCGAAACAGGCTTTGAACGTCATTTTGAGGGGAACGAGGACAAACGCTATATTTGGAGTGGGAACAGCGTGAGGAGCATTTTAAGAAGCCCGATATATGCGGGAAATCTTGTAGGCTACAAACGGATTGCCGCCAATATGAAAAGCAAGAAACGCCCCTCTAAGCTGCCCGAAGAATGGGAAGTGATACCCAATACCCATGAGGGAATAGTCACGCAGGAGGAATTTGATATTGTCCAACAGCTTATTACAAGTCGTAGGCTTCCACAGAACAAGGGAGGATTTGTAAATATTTTTGCAGGCGTTATCAAGTGTGTGGACTGCGGATGTGCTCTGCGGGCAATGAACGTACACAGGAGGAAACGCCCAGAGATTATCGACTGTGTACAGTATTCATGTAATAATTATGCAAGAAACGGAAGAAGCGAGTGTAGTGCCCACAATATAGAAGCAAGGGATTTATTCAATGCCGTTCTTGCCGACATCAACTGTTTTGCGGATATGGCAGTGAATGATGAAAAGGCGGTCAGGGCCATAGAAAAGCGGCTCACGGAAACAGACCAGAGCAGGGCGAAAGCATTAGAGAAAGAACGTAAGAAGCTGAACAAACGCCTTGCGGAACTGGACAGGCTGTTTTCCTCTCTCTACGAGGATAAGGTCATGGAGCGTATTACCGAGCGGAATTTTGAGATGATGTCGGGGAAATACCAGAAAGAGCAGCTTGAAATTGAAGCAAGGCTGAAAGAGGTGACGGAAACTCTTAATGAAAGCTACGAGAAATCACGGGGAATCCGTGACTTCCTCGCCCTTATCCGAAATTATCAAGGCTTAAAAGAACTGGATGCAACAGTTATAAACGCACTCATAGACAAGATACTTGTTTCGGAGCGTGAGAAGATGGCAGACGGAACAGTGAAGCAGGAAATCAAGATTTACTATAAATTCATCGGCTTTGTCGATGAATTACATATCATACCTACAAAACGGTGGGCAGCAATGCCCGCTAAAAATTGTACGGTGTGCGGCGTTGAATATGTCCCGGGCTCTGGTGCATCAAGGTATTGTCCTGCTTGTGCCAAGAAGATACGGAGGGAGAAATCAAACGAGAGCAAACGCAGGAGCAGAGAACAGAAAAGGATAGCATGTATGAACTGTCCGCAAAAAATGACCGACTGATCTCCAACAGCGTGAGGGAAGAATTATACGGCAAGGCAATGAAAATCCCGAAGTTAATGTATACAGTTATGTCACCGAAGAAACTTTTGACGCCTATTTATATCAGCTTGTAGAGAACAAGCAGAAGTTTATCGGTCAGATTATGACTTCAAAATCGCCTGTGCGTTCAGCGGAAGATGTTGACGAGCAGGCGCTTTCTTATGCCGAGATTAAAGCTCTTGCAACAGGTAATCCGTATATAAAGGAGAAAATGGATTTGGATGTTGCGGTGTCAAAACTCAAGCTGTTAAAGCAGAACCATTTGAGTCAGAAGTATGCTCTTGAGGATAAGATTATAAAGTTCTATCCACAGGAGATAAAACGCTTTGAAGAACGAATTGATGGATATAACTCGGATATTGAAAGAGCAAAAAACAAAACAATTATCAATGATGACGGATTCTCCGATATGGTTATTGAAGATGTATCTTATTCCGAAAAGAAAGCTGCCGGAACAGCAATACTTGCCGCTTGTAAGGCTATGACCTCGCCCGAGCCGAAAAAGATTGGATCATATCGAGGCTTTAAATTGGAACTGTCATTTGAAACCTTTGAAAAGCAATATGTATTAACTCTTGTAGGTTCACTGCGTCATTCCGTTCCGCTCGGTGCAGATATTTTCGGAAATATATCCCGTATTGATAATATGATCTCATCTTTGCCGGATAAAATGGCAGGCTGTAAAGAACGACTTGCCGATACGAAAAATCAGCTTGAAAACGCAAAAGCGGAAGTCGAACGGCCGTTTCCGCAGGAAGAAGAACTCTCAAAAAAGAATGAACGTTTAGTCGAACTCAACGTTTTGCTTGATATGAACCATACGGAAAATGAGATTGCTGATGGGGAGCAGGAAGATAATGATAGTATAGAAAAAACGAGTAGGGAAGTTACAAGACAGAAGTCTTTATAGTTATTGGTTTATATGAAAATTTTGCATTGTTATAAAGATTCATATATAATTATCCCATGGATTTTTATATATGGGAGTGTCTATAATGAAGGATTTGGAAAAACTTATTCATATATTTATGGATGAGTGTAAATATATGAAAGGATTAAATGATAAAACGCTTAAAGCTTATTCAATTGACTTGAAACAATATGTTATTTTTTGTACGAATAGAGAATGGTGTTTACGAGAAACTGTGGAAGAATATATTAAGGTTTTATACATGAAGTATAAGCCCAAAACAGCTAAAAGAAAAATTGCGTGTTTAAAAACTTTTTTCAAATACTTGGAGAATAATGATTGGGTAGTATCAAGCCCATTTCATAAAATAGCGTTGAAGCGTAGGGAACCGATAGTTTTACCAAAGGTGATACCTACTTCTGTGCTTACACAAATACTTGATGAAGCTTATTTGAAACTTTGCACAAAGGGACATTCGGCGTGTTATTACAAATGTATTTTGAGAGATGTCGCTGTTATGGAATTGTTATTCGCAACAGGTGTAAGAGTTCATGAATTATGCAACCTTAGAATAAATGATGTGGATTTAAAAAATAAACATATTAAAGTGTATGGAAAGGGAGCCAAAGAGAGATATATACAGATAACCAATAGGGATGTAGTTTCTGCTTTAAGAAGGTATCAGAAAGAATATGCTGGTAAAATAAATGAAACCGGAGTTTTCTTTATTAACAACAGAGGTCGTAAACTATCCGAACAATCAGTTCGCTTTATGGTTGATAAATATGCTAAATCAGTCAATGCGGAACTGCATATTACTCCACACATGTTTCGTCATACAGTAGCAACTCTTTTATTGGAAGAAGATGTTGATATACGCTATATACAAGAGTTTCTTGGACATAGTTCAATAACTACAACCCAAATATACACTCATGTTAGCCTCAATGCTCAGAAAAAAATTCTTTCTAAAAAACATCCGAGAAATAAACTTAAAGTTAATAGCAATACATAAACTACCGGCAGCAAATTTTAATTGCTGCCGGTAGTTGCAGGATAACTAATAATTATCAAAGGTTAAAAAAATTATGTTTATTTGTTTTTCAAGTGCAGATAGATATACTGTTGTCAAATCCTGTTTATACCATTTAAAAAATTACGGATTTACAGTATGGTATGATTATCATGAATTGATTTTAGGCGATAAAAAAAGAGAAAAGAACTTTGAAAATGCAATAAAAAGCAACAAATATTTTATTATAATATATAGTAAAAACTTATTTAATAGTCCATGTGCTGTTGAAGAAGAAAAATTGATTTTTGAACAAGTTAAAACTAGAAATGTAGTGATATTCCCATTGCTTTATAATATGAAATTTGAAGAGTTACCGAAGATATATCAAAATAAATTAGATAACTTAATTTATAACGAAATCGATGATGCTACAGGCAGTATTAATTCTATAAATCAAATAATAACAAAAATTCTAATTGATAAAATCACTAATTCTCCATATGATTTAACACCAACCATAAGAAACACGAATATGGATAATATACATGATTTATATTCATCAAGGGTTCTCAGTAATTATTGCCAAATTGACGAAGAAAATTTCAACGCTCGTATTAGTACTCTATTTTGTTTAGCTAAATATATTGAAACAAACTATATAATTGATGATGAAAGCAGATACTTAATTGATATACTGAATTATTTATTCAAATTCACAAACTTGAATATAATGTATAATCATAAAGAACTAATTATCGCAGAACTTTCATTATTGTTATTAATCAAAGCTATCTCGTAAATTTTCATTTATAATTGTCATAATTGTTTTTGATAGAATATTGGGATCTGTTTCATTGTCAAGAGTCTCAATATATTTTTCTAAATAGGGATATGATATAATTTTTTTCTTAATATCTTCAGATATTAATTTTGCCGAGCCGCCAGTACTACCAATAGGAATTATAATTCGGTTTTTGTCAAGTTTTGAAATTTCATATTCTTCAATCATTCCGCTGTCTTCATTTCCAGAGCCATACATAAAAATTGAAACATTTGCCTTTGAAATCATAAATTCTCGATGTTTCTTTTTGTCTAAATCTGATAAATGTTCGTCAAATGGGAACATCATTATATGCTTTTTAAAATCTATAACATTTTCTTCAATCATTAGTTTAGTTGCTTCCGCAGCTATGTAATAACCCACCTTATAACCATAACCATTTATTATAGTGAATCCATTTTTGTAAAGACTTTGAGTTAATTTTTTACAAAGATTATCAATTTCAACCAGTTTATCTTCATCATAATGTTTATAAGAACCTGATATAAAAACATTTTTTTGGTTAGTAAAATAATTTATTTCTTTTAAAATGTCAGAAATTTCATCGTATTCATCTACTAACAACACCTCTATTTGATATCTTTTTTCTAAATCTTTAATAAAACTTTGAAAATCACTACAGTTTGATTTTTTTATAATAGTATAGTGATGAGGCTGATTGTTCTTAAAAGCGCGTCCCAATTCTGATACGCAAGGCAAAACAAGAGAATCAGTAAAACTATAGCCTAAAAACAGAAATGTTTTTGTTATAAGTTCTCGTTTAAAAAAAGCTAAAAAATAATCATGATCGTCTCTATATTTTTCAAGATCACTTTTTGTAATTACAGCATTTTGTATATCTCTAATATCACCGTTTAATTTGAATATATTAATATTCTTATTGAGATCATTACTAATCAAGTCTGATTGCTTACTTATTACATTTGTTATTTTTCCTAATCTATTTAAATTATTTTCTAAAACTTGATCAAAATTAGTTGTCCATATCGAATTGCATTGCATAGAACATAATTCTTCCAGTGTCTTTGAGGAATTTAAAATTCTATTGATTTCTTTTCCTACTTTTTTATACAGTTCGTTTTTACCAAATCTATTTGCATAGAATTGAGCAATATCATATATTTGATATGTCGTTTTTTCAATATCAACACCTAATTCATCAGCTAATGGTGCAAATAATGCTTTCCATGATGGCAGGCCGGCATTTATACTCATACCAGCACCTAAAAATATAGCAGCATTATTATCTTTGCAAATATTTGAAAACTTTTTTATAAAATCGTTACGATTAATCATTTTACTCATTCCTTAGTATAATTATTAGTTATCCTTTGTCTTTTTATAACTAATTGGAAATATATTTGCTATTTAGGGCATCATTAAAAACTCAATAAAAACTGTTTAATATCGGTCTTTAATATGCAATTATTTTAACAATAGATAAGGTGTTTTATTAAATTCAACCTGTATTGAAAAAAGCAGGTTATACAAAATTAAAATGTAGGGTCTTTAGCGGTTCAATTATTGAACCGCTTTTTTGCAGGATAATATCTAATTATACTTTATTTTTATGTGTTAGAATTAAGGAGAAAAAATGAAAGATAAACTCAAGGTGTTGGTGATTTGTGACTATAAAATTGAATTTAAAGTAACGACTAATCTAGTGGATTTTACCGTACTGCTTTCACCATCTAGATTCGAACTTGAACAGAATTTATTTAATCACTCTTTTGATTGTGTTATTCCACTTATATCTTCAAACAAAAATTTTAATTATGATTTGCTTTATATTTTGGAAATTTATAAATGTAATATTTTTGGCAATAGTCGGATAAATAATCTTATTATCAAAGATAAAAGCACTTTTTTAAAATCATCGGCTTTAAAAAAGAATTTTGAAATCTGGACAAGATATAATTATACACAAAAACTTAAAGACTTGTCAGACAACGATTATCCTATACTTATAGAACACACAAGCAACAATTATGAGGAACAACATTTGATTAACGAACCGCAAAAACTTTCTCAATTAGTTAATGAAATTTTTAATAATGAGCATAGTGATAATGAACTTTTTGTTTGTAAAAGGTATATTTTTGATAGTTTTATTGAAATATCAATATGGGGAAATTCGCCATATACCTTTGAGACAGTTTCTTGCAGTAGCATAGACTGTGATGAAATGATTTTAAGAGCATATGAACTATTTAATTCATTGTCACTTGAGAATTATGCCATGTTTCGTTTTGCTCTTAAAAATAGCGAAATGTTTCTTTTAGACATTGATTGTTCAGATTGTCTAACAACCGAACAAGTTGATAAAGTTTTAAATTTATATAATATTACATTTACGGAATTTCTGTATTTGTGCATTTTACTATGCCTTACAAAAAAACAGTTTGTTTGTTCAGATTTGCGTCTGATTGATTTAGCAACAGCATTACCAATCAATATTAATCACTTAATTCCATTGGAACTAAAAATAAAAAAAGGAGCTTACTCATACAATGATGTTTGCAAAGAGTTAAGAAAGCGTTTGTTGCAACCGGATGAAAGAAATAAATACGATTTTTTAAAAATGATTTCTCTTGCAATAGAGAACTTACCACAAACGACACCGAATTCATATTATCTGGGAGAATTAGATTACAACTATGACCAAATGCTTTCAAAATTTAAAAAGATACCTTTACATCCTCAAAACGAAGAAACTGTCTTGTTAGAATCAATTAAAATTCTAAATGGACAGACAAAATGGCATTCGCCACTTACATTGTACAATGTGTGTTCTCCTGTTATGATGAATACAGTTGCTGCTTCAACTGTAACTAATATGTTTAATCCAAATGGTATGATTAAAGGTACTAGTGCGGGATATCTAACTATGGAAAAACAAATTGTAAAACAGTTGTCAAATCTAGTTGGAATAGATGAGAATGATTCCGCTGGTGTGTTTGTTGCTGGTGGAAAGGTTTGTTTAACATATGGAATAAAATGCGGATTAAATCGTTGTCAAAGAGCCTGTGGTTTTGATACGACACCAGTTGTAATTACATCAAAAGCCAATCATTTCTCTATTGAATCGATATGTCATCAATTAGGCATATTTGAGGAAAATTGTATAAGAATACCATTAATAGATAGCCAAACAGTTGATTTTGAATTTTTTGAAAAGACAATCAAAGAATGTTTTAGAAAGAATATTCCAATTGCGTGTGTTATCATATCAGGTGGAAACACTCTACATGCTTCAGTTGAAAGTGTAAAAAAAGCGAACGACATAATCGAAAAACTTGCAATCAAATATAAAGTTAAGTACAAGCCTTACATATATTATGATATGGTTGTATGTTGGCCATGGCTCTTTTTTAAATCATATAATTTTGATAAAAACCCATTATCAATTGAATCAAATATTTTGTCGAAAATTAAACACACAACGGGTTTATTTGTGCATTCAAATTTAGCGGATGGTTTTGGTTTTGATTTTCACAAATGTGGTTTCTCCCCATATACAACAAGTACCTTTTTGACTAAATATAAAAAAGAACTGTACAACATAAATCAAAAAAAAGAAGTCTCCGAAAAGGATTCGTATTATTACACTTTCACAAATTCGAGGTGCACTACAGATATAATATCTGCCTGGAATGTATTGCAAAGTGTTGGAGTTGAAGGTTTTCAATCTTATGTTGCAAATATGCTCTGTGTTGCAGACACCTTTTCTAAAGATTTATCCGAAGCAGGCTTTTGGGTTATTGGCGGAGATTATACATATGGATTTGGAACAATCATGTTAGCAAAATCGCCATTACTTGATTGTAACTTTGAAAAACTATTAAAATCACCGGAGCTTATTGAAATCAACAACAAATATATGTTCGGATTGTCAGAGCATTTTAAACAGAACAATATAACCAATATATGTGTTCGGTATTTGCCAAATTATATGCTTGGAGAAAGAGCAATAAGTGTTATTTCGGTGTTTCCTATATCAATAAACATCGACCAATTTATTGCTCAAAACCTTTCGCAAGACATTATTAGAGTAAAAAAGAATTTTGATATTAAATGTTTACAAGATAATAGAATAGAGTTTGGGGATGCGCCTACAGATGTTCCACGATAAATAAACAATCCTCTTGAAATTCTTCAAACATAAATCATATTCGACTGGAGGATTCCTTGAAATCCTCCAGTTGTTAATTATCCCAAGTTTCCAATAATTTTTTTAAAGTAAAACAGCTTTTCAAATTTAGGTTATTATCGGTCATCGTATATTCTTGATAATAAGCAATACTTTGAGATACATATTTCAAGCCTAATTCTTTCCAATTTTTCGAAGCCCTCAAATCTTTACTTGCATTAGATTCTAATAGTCTTCTGTATGCAAATTGGCTGTAGAAAGCACAGCATTTAGCCTCTTTGTTTCTGTTTTTTAATTCGATAGATGATTGCAAAGCTGTTTCAATAAAAGTAGCTGCTTTTTCGATATCTCCTAAATATTCAAGATAATAAGCTTTCGCTAAATAAAAATCAGCCTTATAAGGTGTAACGATTTTTTCAAACAAAGCATCCATTTCTTCAATCAATTCTTTACATTCATCTATCCCATAAGGCTCTATAGAAAATGAATATCCAACATAAGTATTAATTAATTCAGGCACCACACCCCCATAACAGAATACTTCATTTTCTTTCATCAATAGTTCCATAGAATCCTCATATAGTTTTACAGCTTCAAAAAACAAATCTTTTACTTTGATAATCGTTTCTTGAGAAAATCGTTCTTTGGGTGTAAAGCCATAATTTAATTCAGCAAACATTATTTTGTTAAGACTGTTCCCTTTTTGCTCAAATATTCGAGCAAAAACATATGAATTGTAAACCTCTAAATTGTCATTCAAAAGAGTATTGTAAATTGAGAGTGGTATTTCAATTTGTCCACTGTGATTCAGTGCACGTCCAAGCTCGATTCCTACCCTCATCCTGTTTTCAATATCTTTACTTGTTTCATATTTTTTATATTCGTTGTTAAGGATATCAATACTATTTCTACTATATCCCTCTTCCATAAATATTACTGCTTTGTGCATATTAATTTTTGTGAGAAGAGTGGTGTTTGTTGGACTTAATGTTTTCAAAGCTGTATCGGCATAGTTTAATGCTGAAACATAATCATTGGTAAAATAATATAATCTTGATTCGAAATAATTCAAATAGGCTTTTACATCATCTGTAATATTTCTGTTATGAGTAAAGCTCAACAAGCAATCAATTATTCTTTTAAGATCATATGTTATCCAAGAATATGTTAACAAACTTTCATCAAAACCTAATATAAGTATATTTATAAATTTCTTGCTGTTAATAACATCTTTTTCATGAAGCAGATATCTTAAATCCTCTATTAAATCACGAGATTGAGATAATACTTCAACAGCATATTTGGGTAATGTATCCATATTTTCTATAGATAACGATATAATCATATTTTTAAATTCACTTATATCAACATACAACAAGTCTGTAAAGTATTGAATTAAGCCGGATTGATAAATCAAATTTTTTTTACATAAAGTAAAGATTCTTCTAAACAAATCGAGTCCTTGAAATTGATATTCTTCAATAAACTTTTTAAAAAAGCATTCTTCGATTTTATCATGTTTAAATCTTATTCTTTCAATTTTTGATAAATTCTTAACCAATATGTTTACATCTGCTAATTCGTTCAAAACGACATCAAGGTTGTTGATAATATCATTATTACTTTCACAATAAAGTTTGTTTTGCAACATAAATTTAGTGACATCAATATTTGTATTTCTATATTCGAGCTTAAGTTCAAAATATGAATATATTATTTTTTTTGCAAGAAACTCATTTGTCGTTGAAACTCTTTCAAGCAAAGCAGATGAAAACAATTCATAAATTGTTTGTTTATTTATTATTTTTTCAACATCTTTTTCATCTGTTAAATAATCACCGATAATTGCGATTAATAATGGTGATATTTCATATGTAAGGCTTTGATTTTTTATAAATTCAAGTAATTTGTTATGATGTTTATAAGGCAAATAACATTTTACAAGTTTTTCAATATCTCCACTACTAAAAGACCCTACTTTATAACTTGCATCCTGATGATTATCTAAGGTTAGTTCCAACTTGTTATTGTCATAGAAGTAAAGAGGGTTTAGTTGCATTTTAGTGTTTGACTTATACAAGTTATACGACCATCTTCGACAAGTCACTATAATCTTAATATGTTCACAATCAAGTTTATAAAGTTTTTCAGCTAGTTCAACGAGAGCTATATAATGCTTCTGTTGAATGTCCAAAGAATCATTTATTTCATTTAATCCATCAAAAACTAATATCAGTTTGGAATGACGAATGCCAAAAGCTTCGTTTAAAGCTAAAAGTATTTGCTCTTCATTGGATTCATTGATATTAATATTAAGAAATGCTGATAAGCCAAATCTATTTATAAATGTAATTTTTGGGGAAATTGGTAAAATGTATATTTTTTCACTGTTTTTATTATTGTAAATATAATTCTGAATTGCTGTTGTTTTTCCGCTACCGCTGGAGCCAGTAATAAACATTGCTTGTCTATTTGAGGTTACAAATTTTTTTAACTCTGTATCAAGTTCCAAGTTAACACGAGCTGTTACATGTGTTGTTGAACCTAAATCTACAAACTGTTTTGACATTGAATGACATCTTTTTGTGCAGGAAGAATATATTGAGTCATTTGCTTTTATATTGATATTTGATTCTTCTTTAATATCAAAAGTGAAGTTAACCCATTTTGAATTTATTTCAATATGAGTATTACCATCTGTTAATTTTTTTACATCAGGGAGATTCCAAACAATGGGATTTGATAAGAATACATTGTAATTCTCCAACTGTCCAAGGTTAATATGTAGTTTTCCGTTACTGTTTTCTATCGACTCTTGTTTTCCATATATTATCTCTGACAATCTTATTTGGCTTTCTTCATTATTATAGTTAGTAGGTAGCAAAATTAAAGATAAAAGCTGAATAACTTTAATTAATTCATTTAATTCTTTCAAAGGCACATCCACAGATTGAATGATTAGATTATTGTTAAAATGAAGTTGAATTACATCTCTGACTGGTTTATCAAAACATGCAATATTATCAACTGCACCCCAAAATGACTCCTCATTAAAAACACTATCATTAAACTCCTTGTACAGTTCTTCTTTAATCTTGATAGAATACTCTTTAGTGCTTATACCACTACAAATTGCTCGTACTATTATTTCTATTGAAACACCTAAAATCAAAGCATCCACTTCGTTGTTGGGTATGTTTATTAAATTTGATGGCAATTTGTCATTCTTAAAAAAATACAGATAAGAATTTAAATATGAAGCATATTTCTCGTTATTATATTCTTTATCATAAACTTCTAGTTTGTTATATGCTTTCTCTGAAAAGTAAAGAGCTTGCTGGAAAAGGTCTAACAATCTAGAATACAAAGAAAGCATATCGAATATTGATGTGTTTTTCCAAACATCTATGGTTGCAGTTTTATTAACACTACTGTTTTCATTATTCCCAAAAGGTATCAGAAGGGAAAAAATTTTTTCCATTACCTTTTGAAAATCTCCATACTCACTTCCATGTAAAATATTATTTCTAGAACCTCTTTTTTCAAGCAAACTATATACTTGTTGTGTTTCAAAGGGTTCAGCTTCGCTAGGTTCTTTTATGTCAATCCAATAAACAGAGGAAGCCTTATCTGTTTTGTTAATTGAGTTCATAAGACCAACATCTTGACCACGATACCCGACGAAAATTGTTAAACCTGAAGTCTTTCTATATATTTCATCTGACAAATTTGGAGAAAGCAGAGTTAACTCTGCTGGTGCGAATTTCAATCCTCCTACTTCAAGATCACCATGGGCTTTTATTAAATCAAAAGCAGGTGAACCATCACCAATTTTTACATATTCGTTTTCGCCAACTTTTTTATTGTAGGTTAGTCCTTCACATACATTTTCTATCAACAGATCAAAATTAGTTGTGATAATGGTATTAACATATCCCAATTCTATTATTTTTCTCAAAAATTTATGTCCTTCAGAAGGAACAACACCATCAAGTCTTTTTTGCAAAAGTTTCTTGCGTTCTTTTGGAGATTTTCCTTCCCAAACTATATTCACAAAATTACTATATAAATCATACCAATTTGACTCGTCGATCCCTTTAACATTGTGTTCTCGTAGACATTGTTTCATTATTCCAACAGTAGAAATATCCCTATCGGATGAATTAAGTGAACAGCCAGCACCTAGAATAAGAGTTGTATTTTTCTCTTCTTTGAGATCCTTAAAAGCATATAATAGTCTTAATAATACATTATCAAAATTATTTTTATTATTCATTTTTCCATTCACACCATTCAAAAAAATTAGAACACTAATAAAGTATAATTAGATATTATCATGCAATCGTTTCCAACTATCTGATTTTTCATATATATATTTAAATAAAAATGTTTAAAAGTCAATAGATAATGCAAAAACGCACGAAAAAAGTGCAAAAACGCATTGATTTGCTGAAAAATGAAACTTTTGTGACGACGATACGTTTGGATAAATAGGGATTATATAATGAATTTGATAAGGGAATGAATAGCTATAAAAATTAGTTTTTTAAAAATACATGCTATGAATTATTCTCAGCTTATAAGCATTTAATAAATATATTAAAAATAAATATGTAGAACAAAAGCAAGACTTTGATTGAAAATTCATAGCCTTGCTTTTGTGCAGCATGTTGATATAAAAACACTTTTAATTTTGCTAATTTAACACTCTAAAATAAAAGAATAATACCAGAATGGAGGTGAAAATGTATGAATAAATACGAAGTTACAATCACAGAAACGCTGGAAAGAAAGATTGAAATTGAAGCAGAAAGTGCCGAAGAAGCACAGCGTATGGTAACAGACGGTTGGGAGAACAGCGATTACATTCTTTTACCTGATGACTTTTCCGACGTTAATTTCTCAACGAAAGAGATCGGCAATCAAAAGATAAAAGTTGTTTTACTTGAACCCGGGAAGATGGCAAGAACGGCAGAAATCGGAACTTCATTTAAGGATTTACAGGAGATAGTCGGCGGATATATTGAGACCGCTCATTTTTTTGATGAACCTGTTTGTTTAGTCTGTAATGAAGAAGGAAAAGTTCGGAAACTGCCTATTAACAGAGGCATATACGACAAAAACAAGAAACTTATTGATGTTATTGTCGGGACAGCTTTTATCTGTGACTGCTCCGGTGAAGAATTCGGAAGCTTATCCGATGAACAGATTAAGAAGTACACTAAAGAACTTATGTACCCGGAAAAATTCTATTTTAACGGCAATGAAATTGTAGGAAAAAAGTTTAACCCTAATAACAGAGAACATGAAAGGTGATGTTTAAAATGAAAAAATTTAAGGTTGTGGTACTTCATACAATCGTGTATGAAGTTGATGTTAACGCTGATTCAAAAGAGGAAGCGGAGAACAAGGTTAAGGATATTGACGTGAGCACAAATATACTTGATCAGACAGACAATTTTGATTTCCTTGCGGCATATCAGGCTTATGAATGTGATAACGATGAGGGAATTATGGACGACGAGGACGAATTTGACGATGAAGAATGTCAGCCTGACTGATCGAATTAAGACGTCAATGCCATTGGCATTAGTCTTAGCAAGCACTGAATTTGTACGGACAAATTCGCTTGTTAAGGGTTGTAACCCCTAACACCCCATAAAGAAAAGGGGAGTATCAGATGAGAAAAAGAAATATTAGATTTGAATTGTGTCTTAATGAAGAAGAAAATATATGTCTCAATGAATTATGTCATAAAACTCGTTTGAATAAATCTACTCTTATTCGTTATCTTATTTTAGGGTATAAACCAGCCGAAGCTCCTCCAATAGAATACAAAGTGTTAATCAGGGAATTGAGAGCAATCGGCAACAACATAAATCAACTGATCGTTATAGCAAGAAGCAACGGGATTTTGAATGTTTCGGGGCTCAAAAAGCATTTAGATGAGCTTGATCTTATTGAAAATAAAATACACGAAGCATTCGATTTCAGGAAATAAGAATGGCAATAGTATTTATTAAAGATATTAAAAGCCGTCTTGACAGAACCATTGCATATATTGACAACAAGCAAAAGATAAAGAACGAAAACTACGAAGAAGCATTTTTAGACTTGCATAATGCACTTGATTATACGGTGGATGATCTGAAAACAGAGCAAAAGTTTTTCGTTGACGGTATAAATTGCAGAGTCGAAAACGCATACAAGAAGATGTCGGAAACGAAAAGAGAGTATGATAAAACAGGCGGAATCTTGGGCTTTCATATAATCCAATCGTTTTCACCGGGAGAGGGTACACCGCAAATGATACACGAACTCGGAATGGAGTTTGCACGTCGAGCGTTCGGCGAAAGATTTGAAGCTGTGGTAGCAACACACCTCAATACCGATTGTCTCCATAATCATATCGTGCTTAACTCCGTTTCTTTTATGGATGGGAAGAAATACTATGATACAAAAGAAAGCTATGCAAAATTAAGAGAGATCTCCGACGATCTGTGCCGTGAATACGGTCTGTCCGTAATTGAAAATCCGAAAGAACGAAGTCATAAAAGTTACGATCTATACCAAGCAGAGAAGAACGGAGAATGGACGAAAGACTCAATTATTCGTCGTGATATTGATGAGTGTATTTTGAAAACAACCAGCCCGAAAGCGTTTTACAAAGAAATGAACAAACTCGGATATGGGTTCAACTTTAACCGTAAATATCCAATTATAACACATCCGAATTTTGAAAGACCGAGAAGAATGAAAACGCTCGGAGAAGATTATACACCCGAAAGAATTGAAGAACGGATTTTATCAAAGTGGCAGAAATATGATATTGAAATTCCTCAGCAAGATAATCTTGTTGAGGAATTTTTTAAACCGCTGTCACGACCGACATATAAACAGGTGTATGTTTCTTTTGTTACCGTTGTTAAGTATGTCAAGAAAAATCCCAATACAAACAGGGGACTTGATAAGTTCCTGATTGATGAAATGCGAAAACTCGATAAGCTCATTGAACAGCAAAACCTATTGTGCGATAACGATATTGAAACACCGGAGCAGCTTGCCGATTACAAATTGTCCTGTGATAACGAACTCTCGGAATGTGATGAGGCGAGAAAATGGCTTCGGAATATGCTGAAAGTTGCAATCAGAAAAGGTGGCGAAAAGGAAATCCAAGAAATAAAAGAGTCAATTTCCGATTTAACAGAGAGAATGAAAATCCTGAGGAAGCAAATTCACATTTGCAGGCGAATAGAAGATAGCGAACCTAAAATTGAAGATAAGATTAACGAGATTATGAATGATAAAGAAAGAAAGGAGATGACGACAGATGAACGCTTCAGGCGACGCAGCAGAACAGATGGTCAGGATGTCACTTCAGGGCGTTGAGGTTGCAGGTAAGTTGTCTATGGACGGTGCCGAAAGACTTGTTAAACTGATATTGTCTGCACTCAAAGATACAAAACGCACAAAGGGCAGAGCCTCACTTAATACAATGCTTAAATCAAGACAACCCATAAAAGTTTTTGAAATCAAGGACAAAGAACTTGAAAAGTTTTGTCAGGAAGCAAAGAAATACGGCGTTATGTATCATGTGCTTAAAGACAGAGACAAGAATGACGGTAAGTGCGATATTATGGTTCGTGCCGACGATTCATCAAAGGTAAACAGAATATTTCAGCGGTTTAATCTCGGCGTCAATAATAAAGCTACTATCAGAGCTGATATTGAAAAGTCAAAACAGGATAAAGAAAAACAGTATCCTACCAAGAGTGCGGAAGATAAGTTCTTAGATGAACTTTTCAAAAAACCGCAGCAGGTCGAAAAGGGATATATAGAAAACCCTTCTGTGGCAAAGACGGAAAGATCCCGTCCGTCAGAGCATACCTCCGGAGTCAACGATTACCGACGCCGTACAAGGGATGAAAACTCTTCAAGACCTTCGGTTAAGAAACAGATCGAAGAGCTTAAAGAAGAAAAGAGGAAAGCATCAAAGTCAAAGAAAACGATGCAGAAATCAAAATCAAAAACGAAAGGAGCAAAGACAAATGACAGAACTCGATAACAAAAATACGCAAACCGGAAATGAGTTTTCAAAAGAAGAATGGATAAAGCAGAAAATCGAAAGCCGTGAAGAGGCTTATGTAATGCTTGAAATCGCAACCGAGGAATTGGATAATCCCGATTCTGTTATGGCATATCTGGATATCCAGAGCAGGCTTGACAGATACTCGATAAGCAATTCGCTTCTTATTGCATATCAGAATCCCGATGCAACAAGAATTTGCGATTCAAAGACGTGGCAGAAAAACAATGTGCGAATTAACAAGGGAGAAAAAGGAATTGTTATTCTTGAACCCGGCAAACCGTACACAAGAGATGACGGCAGAACAATAACCCCTTATAACGCAAAAAAGGTGTTTGATATCTCACAGACCAATGCGGCGCAGAGAACACCGAGAACCAAAATGCCCGATGCCCGTGTCGTTGTTAAGGCTCTTATCAGAACTTCTCCCGTTCCTGTTGAAATCAGTTCTCAGCTTCCGAAAGAAACAAAAGCGATTTATCAGCCGGGTGCTAAGAAGATATTTATTAAGCAGGGATTGGACGGTGATGAAATTTTTCGTGCCCTTTCAAAGGAGATTGCTTTTGCAAAACTCGATAACGGCAGCTTTAACCGTCATAACCTTGAATTTACCGCACAGGCTGTTTCATATATTGCAACATCGAGAGTGGGTTATATACCAGAACCGATTACCGCTGTAAGCGACAAATTTCTGTCACTTGAAGTTAAAGACAAAAGAGCCGAGCTTGCGGTCATCCGTGAAAACGCAAACTCAATTTCGCACACAATAAATAAAGCGCTTGAATCTATGAATAAGGAACACACAGAAAGATAAGGCGGTGAACTTGTGGGTGAAAAAAGAGTTTTAACCGTTGATGATTTTGAACATAACCTTATGCTGAACGGTATTAACGAATACCGTAATATGCTGCTTGAACAGGAATTGCCGACAGACGATGTTGACGAGTTGCTCTTAAAGGTTCTTGACGCACCTCTTCAAAAAAGAAGGAGGTTTGAACGTGAGGACAGATAAGCTGTCGAAAACAAATGTCATACTGTATGCCTGCGGCTTAATTCCTGTAATATGGTGTGCACTGCTTATCGCTCCGTATCTTAGCGGCGGATTGGTCGAAATAATCAGAAATTTGTCGTTTGCTTTCGGCAATCCCTTTAATATTTCCGTTTGCGAGGACAGCCTAAAAACTGTCCTCATTTTTGTTATGGGATATATTCTCGGTATCGGTATTTATCTTTCAAGCGAAAAGAACTATCGACGACGGGAAGAACACGGCTCGGCAAAATGGGGTAAGGCGGAAACAATTAAGAAGAAGTATATGGATGCCGATAAAAGTGAAAACAAAATCCTTACTCAAAATACCGCAATCGGCATTGACGGAAGAAAGCACAGACGAAATCTCAATGTTTTGGTATGCGGCGGTTCAGGAGCAGGAAAAACAAGGTTTTATGCAAAGCCGAATATTATGCAGGCGAACACGTCGTTTATTGTTCTTGATCCCAAGGGTGAGCTTCTCCGTGATACAGGAAATATGTTAAAAGACAAAGGTTATGATATCAAGGTTCTTGATTTAATTGATATGGAAAAGAGCGACTGCTATAACCCATTTGTGTATATTCATAACGATAACGATATTCAAAGACTTGTTACGAACCTCTTTAAAAACACAACGCCTAAAGGAAGTCAGAGCACAGACCCGTTCTGGGATCAGGCGGCAAGTATGCTGTTGAAAGCGCTTATTTCATTTCTTCATTATGAAGCTCCGCCGGAGGAACAAAACTTCTCGATGGTTCTTGAACTTATTCGAGCCGGAGATATCCCCGAAGAACAGACAGACTTTGAGATAACCAGTCCGCTTGACGATATATTTGCACGTCTTGAAGCACAGAAACCCGATCATATTGCTCTTAAGTATTACCGTTCATATCACAGCGGTACAGCGAAAACATTGAAGTCAATTCAGATTGCATTGCTTGCAAGACTTGAGAAATTTAATCTTGACTCATTCGCAAATATGACTTGCACAGACGAATTGGAACTTGATCAAATAGGCGAAAGAAAGACAGCGGTATTTGCTCTTATTCCCGAAAACGATACAAGTTTTAATTTTATCGTCGGAATGTTATACACGCAGCTTTTTCAACAGCTATATTATCAGGCAGATTATGTTCACGGAGGCAGACTTGATTGTCATGTCCATTTCATAATGGACGAGTTTGCAAACATAGCGCTCCCCGATGATTTTGATAAATTGCTTTCAACTATGCGTTCCCGTGAAATATCGGTATCAATTATTATTCAGAATATGGCTCAGCTTAAAGCACTCTTTGAAAAGCAGTGGGAATCTATTGTTGGCAACTGCGATGAATTTCTTTATCTCGGAGGTAATGAGCAATCAACGCATAAGTATGTGTCGGAATTGATGGGCAAAGAAACCATAGATACAAACACTTATGGACAGTCCAAAGGCAGAAACGGAAGCTATTCCACAAATTATCAGACCGCAGGCAGAGATCTGCTGACTCCAGATGAAGTGCGAATGCTCGACAACAAGTATGCGCTTCTTTTCATTCGTGGTGAAAGACCTGTTAAAGATCTGAAATATGATATTTTAAAGCACCCGAATGTAAAGTACACAACCGACGGTTCGGGAGAAGTGTATGTTCACGGATTCAATGATTACTCGGTACTTGAAATGAACTGTTTTAATCTTGATGAAATTGAAACAGATGAATTGGAAAACGTAAATTACGTTATTTATTCAAACGAAGAAATCGAAAAAATATTATTGAAATTGGAGGAAGAAAAGTGAAAAAAGTTAATAATTCTAAACATTTGAAAGGCAAGGTCAGGAAAGGCTTTAAAGCCTATGTTTATGCTGTTCTCTGTATCACAATGCTTGTGATTTTTAGCGTTACGGCTTTTGCGGCAGGTGATCCTGTCGGTGTTGTAAACAATCTTTCAACATTCATCTTCGGACTTATCAGAGCCGTCGGTCTTATACTGCTCGGCTTCGGTATTGTTCAGGTCGGACTTTCTTTGAAGTCGCACGATCCATCACAGAGAGCTAACGGATTTCTTACCGTTGCCGGCGGTATTGTTATTACCTTTGCAAAGGAAATTCTTGATTTGATTGTCAACTGATTACTGATGATTACGGTCGGCAGGCAAATTAACCTTGCCGATCGTATTAACTTTAAGGGAGGTCTTTAATGGAAGAATCAAGTAATTGGGTAGTGCAAAATCTCCAGAATGCACTTGCCACTTGGAACAATAAATTAAGTGAAATATGGCTTCTCATCACTCAATCACCCGAAGAGTTCAAGGACGGTACAATATGGACTGTGATAACAAACATTCACGGAGCACTTCAGGCAATAGGATATTCGCTTTTGGTGTTATTCTTTGTTGTCGGAGTTATGAAAACCTGCGGCAGCTTTGCAGAAATCAAAAGACCCGAAATAGCTTTAAAAATGTTTATTCGTTTTGTGCTTGCAAAATCCTCTATTGACTACGGACTTGAACTGATGACATCACTTTTTGAAATTGTGCAGGGTATTGTTTCAAAGATTATGGAGACATCAGGATTGTCAAGTACAACCGAAACTGTTTTACCGGAGTCAATCATAAAGGCGATTGAGGAAAGCGGATTTTGGGAAAGCGTACCATTATGGGCAGTAACCCTCATAGGCAGTTTATTTATTACCGTTTTATCGTTCATTATGATTATGACAGTATACGGACGATTTTTTAAAATATATTTATATACTGCTATTGCTCCGGTGCCGTTATCGTCATTTGCAGGCGAGCCGTCGTCCTCCGTAGGAAAGAGTTTTGTTAAATCCTATGCGGCGGTATGTTTAGAGGGAGCAATTATTGTGCTCGGTTGTATAATCTTCTCGGTGTTTGCCGCATCACCGCCTGTTGTTGACGAGTCGGCTGCAGCCGTTAATCAGGTGTGGAGCTATGTAGGTGAATTGATATTCAATATGATCGTACTTGTCGGCACGGTAAAAATGAGTGACAGAGTTGTCAAAGAAATGATGGGACTGTAAAAAACACTTTACAAATTGCGATTTTGTGGTATAATTGCAGTATAAAATTTGCGATTATGCATATATTTTGAATAATAAAATTTGCGATTTTGAGGTGAGCGCATGTTTAAAAGGAAAATATATGATAAACTGTTGGAATGGAAAAGAGAATCATACGGTAAAACGGCTCTGCTTATTGAAGGAGCAAGACGAATCGGCAAATCAACAGTTGCTGAGGAATTCGGAAAGAATGAATATGAAACATATATACTTGTGGATTTTTCAACCGCATCAAAAAACGTAAAAGAATTGTTTGATGATGTTTCCGACCTTGATTATATTTTTCTTCAATTGCAGCTTCAATATAAAATAGATTTAATTGAGAGGAAATCACTTATTATATTTGATGAAGTACAGCTTTGCCCTAAAGCTCGTCAGGCAATTAAATCGCTTGTAAAAGATCATAGGTACGACTATATAGAAACAGGCTCGCTCATATCCATAAAAAAGAATGTTAAAGATATTCTGATACCAAGTGAAGAGCGAAAGATATCTATGTATCCTATGGATTACGAGGAGTTCCGTTGGGCTGTAGGCGACACAACAACAGTACCTCTTATGAGAAAATGCTTTGAGAGCAACAAAGCTGTAGGAGAACAGCTTAACAGAAAGCTTATGCGTGATTTTAGACTGTATATGTTGGTTGGAGGAATGCCGCAGGCGGTTAGCGAATATATAGAAACAAATAATTTCAGAAAAGTAGATGCAGTAAAAAGAGACATTTTAAATCTTTACGCTGATGATTTTATGAAGATTGATCCTACAGGTAAAGCTTCAATGCTCTTTGATGCAATTCCCGCACAGCTTAATAAAAACGCCGCAAGATATCAGGTGTCAAGCGTTTTGTCAGACGAAAGAGCAGACGGGCTTCTTGAACTTATTGCCGAAATGAAGGATTCAAAAACCGTTCTTGTGTCATACCACGCAAACGACCCGAATGTAGGGTTATCTAACAACAAAGATCTTGCCAAGTTCAAACTGTTTATTTGCGATACAGGGCTTTTCACAACGCTTATGTTTAAAGACAGTGATTTTACCGAAAACACTATCTATGAAAGGCTTTTGGGTAATAATTTGGGCGCAAATCTCGGTTACTTGTATGAAAATATTGTTGCTCAGATTTTGACGGCAAACGGAAATGAATTATTCTATCACACAATAAAAAATGAAGCTTCAAGGCACAGCTACGAGGTAGACTTTTTGATAACCCGAAAAAACAAAATCTGTCCTATTGAAGTTAAATCGTCAACCTACAGAACGCATAAATCAATAGATGCTTTCTGCGAAAAGTATTCTTCAAGAATTCTGAATAAATATTTAATTTATACTAAGGATTTCAGCAAAGACAAGGATATATTCTGTTTGCCGGTTTATTATACTCAGTTTATTTAAATATCTAAACATCAATTTTTTTGAGCATCACTTCGGTGATGCTTTTTCTTTTAGATTGGAGGAATGTCATTGGAAGTGAAAATTAACAGAGAAATACGAGATTACAGCGAAGCGGTATATTTCGGGCTTAATCTTCGTCAGTTTGTATTTTCGGTACTTGCTTGCGGCGTTGCGGTAGGTTTGTACTTCCTTTTAAAACCGTTTTTCGGCATAGAAACACTCAGTTGGGTTTGCATTGTCGGTGCGGCACCGTTTGCAGCTCTTGGATTTTTTAAATACCACGGTATGACGGCAGAGAAAGTTTTGTTTGCTTATATTAAGAGCGAAGTTCTGATGCCGAAGGAGCTAAAGTTTGTTTCGACGAACTATTATGACAGTATGGAAAGGGGAGATGAATTTGTTCGATCTCATAGGAATGATAAAAAAGAAAAGCGGACTCGATGAAATATTCGGTGACGGAATGAACGTCCCGAGATCTGTTCAGGATGTTATAAAAACTGATGCAGTATATTCGGATGGTATATTTATGGCAGGAAAGGACAGATATTCTAAAACATTCAAATTTACCGATATAAATTATGCAGTATCAAGCAAAGAGGATAAAGAGTCGCATTTTCTTAAATACAGTGAAATACTTAACTCACTTGAAAATGGTATTTCAAGTCAGATTACGATAATAAACAGAAAACTTAAACACAATGAATTAAAAGAAATTGCATTGCTGGAAAAAGCCAATGACAATAAGGATAAATACCGTAAAGAAATCAATGATATGCTTACAATGTTGGCAAACGGAGCAAATGCAATCGTGCAGGATAAATATGTAACGCTGACCATTCAGAAGAAAAGTATAAATGAAGCAAGAAGTCATTTTAACCGTGTGGGTGCAGACCTGATTGCACATTTTTCAAGACTCGGTTCAAAATGCACCGAACTTGATTTAACAGAAAGACTTCGCATTATACACGATTTTTGCAGACCCGAAGAAGCTGCAGATTATCATTTTGATTTAAGGGATACTATGAGAAAAGGTCAGAGCTTTAAGGACTACATTTCACCGGATGGGTTTGAGTTTAAATCCGATTATTTTAAAATCGGTAACAGATTTGGGAGAGTTCTTTTTATCCGTGACTATCCGTCGTTTGTCAAGGACAGAGTAGTGTGGGACCTTACGGATACAAGCAGAAATATGATATTTAATTATGATATCGTACCTGTTTCAACAGAAGAGGCCCAGAAGTTTGGAGAGAAACAGGCATTAGGGGTAGAGACTAACATTGCTAATTATCAAAGAAAACAAAACTCAAACAACAATTACACTTCCGTTATTCCCTATGATATGGAACAGCAGAGGAAGGAAGTGAGAGAGTTTCTTGATGACCTGACAACCCGTGATCAAAAAATGTTCAAGGTTATAATTACGGTTATGCACACAGCCGATACACTTGAACAGCTCAGCAGCGATACAGAAGCAATACAGGCAATGGGCAGAAATCATATGTGTCAGATAGGTATCTTAAAATATCAACAGCTCGAGGGATTTAATGCTACACTTCCGATAGGAATAAATAAAATTGAAGCAAGGCGTACTCTTACAACAGAGAGCCTTGCTGTTTTTATGCCGTTTAAAGTTCAGGAAATCCAACATGACGGCGGCGTATTTCAGGGCGTCAATGTTATATCGAAAAATATGATTATTGTAAACCGAAAGTTTCTGCTTAACGGCAACTGTTTTATTCTCGGAGTATCCGGTTCGGGTAAATCATTCACCGCAAAGGAAGAAATGGTAAATCTCCTTCTTTCAACCGATGCAGATGTTATGATAATCGATCCGGAACGTGAATACTCCGCTCTTGTTGAAGCAATGGACGGACAGGTCATTGAGCTTTCTGCAAAAAAGTAAAAATCATATCAACTGCCTTGATATAAACAAAGAATATGCCGACGGAGCAAGTCCCATTTCATTTAAAGCCGAATTTGTATTATCATTGTTTGAACAGGTTATCGGCAAAGGCGGAGTTAATGCAATTCAAAAATCCATTGTTGACCGTTGTCTTGCAAATGTATATAAAAACTATATAAAGAGGGGATATACGGGTAAAGTTCCGACTCTTGTTGATTTATGTAATGATTTGAAACAGCAGCCCGAAACTGAAGCACTTGAACTTGCTACCGCAATGGAACTGTTTGCATCGGGTTCACACAGTACTTTCGCACAGAAAACAAATGTTAATGTTGAGAACAGACTTATATGCTACGACATACTTGAACTCGGCAGCCAGCTTATGCCTATCGGTATGCTTGTTGTTCTTGACAGTATTCTTAACCGTATAACCAAGAATCGTGCGGAAGGTAGAGAAACATACATTTTCATTGATGAAATTTATCTTCTCTTTCAACACGAATACTCGGCAAATTTTCTTTTTACACTTTGGAAACGAGTTCGTAAATACGGTGCATACTGCACGGGTATTACTCAAAACGTTGATGATCTTTTACAAAGTCATACGGCACGAACAATGCTTGCCAACTCCGAATTTATCATTATGCTTAATCAAGGTGGTACAGACAGAGAAGATCTCGCAAATCTCTTGCAGATAAGTGAAACCCAGATGACGCATATTACAAATGTTGAAGTCGGTCACGGTCTTGTTAAAGTCGGTTCGGCACTGGTTCCTTTTGAAAGAAAATTTCCAAAAGATACAGAGCTGTATAAACTTATGTCAACCAAAGTCGGTGAACAGTAATGGGAAAAAAGATAAAAACTCGTGAAGTTATAAATAACATTAAAGTCCACAATGCGGCGGTTAATGTCGGAGACAAAATGAAAAATATCGGCATCAAAACAAAAGAGAAGATATCCGAAAACATTGAACCGAATGACAATACATCACCTGAACAGTATGCGGCTGATAAGGTGTCGGAGAAAATGAGAGCAGCTGCCGAAATTGTTGCGGTTGATTCAGAAAAAGTCACTCGTAAAGTCGCCGGTGAAACCAAGACCAAGATTAAAGAAAAACGTGCAGAGAAAAAGGACGCCGTTAATAATCAGATTGATGATAGAGAGATAAATAAGCCTGATATGGCGGACAGCAAAGGTGAGGATAAATTACGAAACGAAGATAAAGCGAACGACAAACATAAAAATTATAAAAACAATCAGAAACAGAAAAATGACATTAAAACAAAATCGGATAATGGACAAATAAAAGTCAATAATGATAAACCGACGATTAAAGAAAAGACATCGGTTTTGCCAAAAACTAAACCACAGTTCGAACCGATTCTTGATGAAAAGAAAAAGCCTCGTCAAAAAAAGCTATCTCCGCCGAAAACCAAGGAAAAAGGTACTATAAAAAAGATAGGATCGGAAAGGCAAAAGATTAAAACAGTAAGTAATGAAGCCAAGAAGATCAAGCAAACGAAGAAGAGTTTTGATAATACCTTAAAGAGCATCAAAACAGCGGAGAAATCTGCCAAGGCTACGAAAAACACGGCAAGTAAAACGGTTGAAACCGCAAAGAAAACAAAACAGGCGGCAAAAACCGCCGTAAAGGTTGTCGATAAAACTGTTAAAACCACGGTCAGGATAGTTAAAGCAACAGGAAAAGCTATTGCTTCGGGCGTAAAAAGTATAGGAGCGATTATTGCGGCAGGAGGTATACCTGCTGTTGTTGTAATTATAATTATATGTTTGATCGGAGCAATCGGCGGAACTTGTTTTGGAATTTTTCTTGCCAACGATGAAACGACAGGTACCGAAAAAACTATGTCACAGGCTATATCCGAACTTACATCGGAACATTATGCAAATATTACCGCCATGAAAACTTCATATTCCTATGATTTGCTCGAAGTGAAAGGAGACACTTCAATCAAGTGGAAAGATATTTTAGCGATCTATGCTATAAAAATAACCTCAGGCGAAGATCCGCTTGAGATTGTTACACTTAATGAAGTTAAAATAAATTTACTTCGTGAAATAATGAAAGAAATGAATAAAATATCCGGTGTTGTCACTCCTAAATGGGTTGCTGAAATAAAGGTCACAACCGATGACAATGGCAACTCGGTTAAGCAGACGGTTTATGTCACAAAGAAAGTTCTGAACATTTCTATTATTCATTTAGATGCGAAGCAGATGGCGTTAAAATACAAATTCAATGATGAACAAAATAAAATGTTAGATGAACTTATGGGCGAAGAATATGATGATTTATGGAATAAACTGATAGGGGACAGTGTGAAAAGCTATCCAAGCGGCGGTTCCTTTGTAGGAACAGGAATATTCGCTTGGCCGCTCACCGTTGACGGAACTATTACATCATATTTCGGAACAAGATCTGATCCGATAACGGGCGAAATTTCTACGCATGGAGGAACGGATATTGCCGCACCACAGGGCACCTCGATCCTTGCCGCTGCCGACGGTACAGTTGTAGCGGCAACATGGCACAACGGTTACGGCTACTATGTAAAGATAAAGCACAACAACACATATTCAACACTTTACGGACATTGTTCGGAACTCCATGTTTCGGCCGGGCAAAAAGTAAAACAAGGTCAGTTAATTGCAAAAGTCGGATCAACAGGATATTCTACCGGTCCGCATCTGCATTATGAGGTTATTCAAAATGGGGTTAGGGTTGATGCGTTAAGATATTATAAATAAGATATAATTGAAATATATTTCACTATTATAAAAAACAGGGTGCGTAAGAATAACTACGCATCCTGTTTGTATATTAGCAATTCTAAAGATTACAAGTAACTGAATTTATTTATGAGGCTTGTAATTTTTTAAAAACATACTTATTTTTGTTTAGAAAGGGCAAGTTTTTTTATTTGATACCGAATCTTTTCTAATGAAATAAATAATCCCTCAAAAATAATGGTTAATCCTATAGAAAAACTAATTGCTTTACGATAATATGTAAAGATCAATATTGTTAACAAGTAAACAAATAAAATTATAATCGCAATTTTGCGATATTTTTTTCGATCTGTTTTATCAATTTTTTTTGTATCATTATCAATTGGGGCAAATATAAGTATTATTATAAATGATACAGACAATAAAGCATAAAAAATTGAATTAAAACGATTATCGCTTAGTATAGTAATTAAATATGTAGAAATAAAAATCATTATTGAAGAGATTAAAAAACATTTTATTTCACTTGATGCATGAAATCCCCCGGTAAACATTCTTAATAATGAAAAGAAAAAGTAAAAAATTATACTTTCAAGAATGCAATGAAAAATAAGCCCGCATGATAAACAAATAAAAGCATATATCACATATGAGAAAATTAAGAAAAATGAATATGATAGTAAGTCAATGTCATCCTTATTTATAACTTTGTGATTGTAAAGTTTTAATGCTAATACATGCGACAAATTATTAATCATCTCTTATACTTTTTAATGTTGTCAGGCTCTTTAGGCTGATAATTCCATATACTTGATGCGGAATTTGCAGCCAAAACCAAATTAAAGTTTGCAAATGATAAAATTGCTGCCAATAAACCATAGAATGCTTTTTTCATAATTTACACCTCCTTTTTATTTAATTTAAAACAATTTTATAGATAAATCAAGTTCATTTAAAAAAGTACTTATTTTTTTGAAAAAAATGCATAAAATGCAAAATGGATTTATAAAAACAAAAAAAGTTTACTTATTACAAATTTAATTGTTAACATAAATTCTATTTTGTTCATTTTTACCATTTTCAATGTTATTATTCTTATGGTGATTTATATGAGTAATAATCAAAAGGCAATAATAGGATCGAGAATAATGCAAAGAAGAAAAGAAATGCATATTAAACAATCTGAGATTGCTGAAATGTTGAATGTTTCGGAAAATCAGATTTCAAATATTGAAAACGGTAAAAGTTTTCCTAGATTACAGAATTTTTTAAAGCTTTGCGAAATCCTTGATTGTAATGCGGATTATTTCTTGTCAGGAACTATTAAAAAATCTGTGGATCAAAACATAATAGATATGGTTGCTTCTTTGTCGTTAGAAGAACAAAAAGTAATTTGGAAGCTGATTGACTGTTATATCCATAGAAATGACAATAATAAAATTTGACAAAATATATTATAAATGATAAACTTGACCAAACCATTGTTGATTTGGTCAAGTTTTTTAAAAAGGTAAGCGACTGTATTTATGAATATTCTTATTTGCGATGATGAGGTACGATATATCGAGGACATTGAGATCAATGTAAAAAACTATTTTAACGAGAAAGGCCAAAAAGTATGCTTTGAATGCTTTACGGACGGGGAGAAGGCACTTAATGATAATCTCGGTCAATACGACATAGCGTTTTTGGATATTGAAATCGGTGAAGTAAAAGGAACGAAAATTGCCGAAATGATTAAGGCTAAGAATTCTCATACTGTGATTTTCTTCATCACAGCATATAATAATTATCTTGACGAGGCAATGGATTTAAACGCATTCAGGTTTTTGTCAAAGCCCTTGGATATCAAAAGATTGTTTGCCGGTCTTGAAAAAGCATTGGAGCTTATTGACAATACGGTTATCAGCTTTATGGTTAAAGACAGCAGCACGGTTTATAAAATTTCCGCTTCGGATATTATTTATGTTGAAATACTCGGCCGCTACACAAAGGTTGTCACAACGGGCGGAGAGTATATGTCTAACGATTCAATGAACTATTGGCAGGAAAAACTGACGGCGACATATTTTTATCTTGTACATAAGAGCTTCATCGTCAACACGAATTATGTTACAAAATATAATAATGACCATATTATTTTAAATAGCTCGTTTGATATCCCCATAGCCTACAGAAAACGAGCGCCGTTCAGACAGTATTTTTTAAGAAAGATTGAGGATCGCTGAGCATGGCTAATGTGTGGGTTAACAGTGTTACTTTTTTTGCTGAATTTTTGATTTCTCTTACAATTCTTTTGAACGGATATTCGGTCAGGAAAAGTATTTTAAGAACATTTCTTATAGGCTTTGCAGGCTATGCGATTGCTTTTGCGGTTTATTTTTGGGGAACAAACATTTATTTGAATCTGCTTGCAACGCTGGTCGTGAATTTATTGTTTTCATACTTCGGGTTTAACACTAATTGGCGTGAATCAATAGTTAACACCGTTTTGATAACGGCATTGATGGCGATTTCGGAGTTCATTTGTTTAAGCATTGCTTCGAGCGTTTTGGATGTAAAAGTCCTGAATTCCGATTTGCATTATTTCATTCTCTTTTCGGTCGCAAGCAAGATAATATACCTGTTCTTGGGAATTATTTTGATTTATTTCATCAAAAAGCTGAGGAACAAGAAGAACAGGCAAAATTCCGATTCGCCGATTTATCTTTTTGTTTATCCGATAAGCTCGATTTTTTCAATCTTTGTTTATTGGATGATTTTGGATAAAAATATTATCTCGGATACAACAAAAATTTATATTTCAATAAGCGTTGTACTTATTTTCTTTTCCGTTATTATCACATATGCTTTTTATGCTTACACGGCGACAAGAAATCTTGAAATAAACAGATTGAAATCGGAGCTTGATAAGGTGAAAATTGAAGATGAGTATTATAAGCTTCTCGATTTTCAGTCGGAAAATATTAAGCAAATGGCACATGATGAAAAGAATCATCTTTTGGCGATAAAGGGAATGTCGGACAGTGACCGTATCAATGAATATATTGATCAGATTTATTCTGATTTGCAAAAATATACGCCCAAAGGGTTGACCGATAATAAGCAGCTTGATTTCATTTTGAACAAGTATTCCGTGCAATGTGACGCCGAAAAAATCTTGTTCACAACGAATATCCGAACTGCAAACCTTGCCTTTATGAAAGATACGGACTTGATTTCGCTCCTATCAAATTTATTGGATAATGCGGTTGAAGCGGCATCACGTTCAACCGAAAAGCGAATTGATTTGTCGATAAATATGGCAATGGGCATGACGGTTTTGACCTGTATAAATTCATGCGATCTATTACCCGAAAGCAAGAACATGACTTTGAAAACGACAAAGGCGGATAAGAAATCGCACGGGCTCGGAACAAAGATAATCAAACGAACGTCAAAGAAATATGAGGGCGAATATACCTGGCGATATGATGAAAAGCAAAAGGAATTTGTTACGGTAATAGCATTTCCAAAATAAAATTATAAAGAACAGGATTCGTTGTCCTGTTCTTTTTTTATGCGTTTTTGTCGCAAAACAATGCAGTTTTGCATTATGTGTTGACTTAACAATACTAAATCTGTATAAAGAAATTGGGGTAAATAATTGGAGGAATGATAATGTAGGTGTATGGATTAGCCAATTAAAACATTAAAATAAAGGATGCATTTTTGTGAAGAAAAAAACTATAAAAAGGATAATTGCATCAGCTTTGTCGACGATTATTATGACGCAGGTTATTCCGATAAGTGCATCGGCGATACAAAATTTAAAGCGTACAGAAATCAGTGAATCAAGCCTTAAAGAGAGCGTACCAAACATTGTAGGCAAGCCACAATTTATATTGTGGCTTGCCATAATCAGTATTGTATAGAAGGTGATTCTTATTATTAGAAAAATATTAAGTATAATAACGATATTTGTAATGCTTTTTGCAACATTTATATTTGACGGAAAAGTGTTCGCAATAAGCCATGAAGACGATCTGCAAGGATTTATCGACGAAACAAAAGAGTTATTGGCATTTGAACCTGAGCAGTTGATTGAAACAAACTCAGCAAACGATGATGGAAACAAAGACAATAAGGATTTTTCTACTTGCAGATTGATTGTGAAATCAAACAAGAAACCCCAAAAGCTCAATTCGGTCGGAATGGCGAGCGGATTTAAGGATTATTATATAATACAGTTTAAAAATGAAATTGATGCCAAAAATGCTCTTAGCTTTTACGAAAAAGAAAAGAGTGTCAGCAGTGTTAATATAGAAAGCGGTAAGGTCAGTTCACAGTCAATTGATTCTTTTGAATTAGATGATAAAGAAGAACATGCAGAGGGCAAATCAATTGTTCCTTTGCTTGAAGGCGTTTCGACTATCATGGACGAAAGCGGAAAAACCAGTCTTAACTCATGGGGCTCAGATTTTACCGGATTATATGCAGTAAAAAATTATTTAAGGAGAAATAATGTTAAGTTAAATAAGGTTACCGTTGCGGTTTGCGATTCGGGAATCGGATTCCAACATGATTTTTTTAAAGATAAACAAGACAGACTTGAACGTACAGGGTTTAATTCGGTATCGGGCGATTCCGATGAATCAAACAATTTAAACGACCACGGAACAGCTGTGACAAGTGTTATTGTTGATTCAACTACCGAAAATGTTGTCGTTCGTAATTACAGAGGCTTGGTCGCCGGAGAAGACAATTCTTTTAGTGCAATGATAACTGCAGTGTTACAGGCCATTAATGATAAAGTAGATATAATTAATTGCAGCTTTAGTTTTTATGGACTCGCTTGGAATTCTGCAGAATACAAAATGGCTTCAGATGTTTTTGAAGAAGCATATAACAGAGGAATATTAACAGTAGCCGCTGGGGGAAATTACAGAAATATAGGCGGTCTGCCGCAGCGGTTCCTACCCCAATCATCGGAGTATGTGCTTACAGTGAGCGCAATAACAAAAGGACCTACTATGCATCCAACGTATGGTCAGGGAATATTTATTGATTTAACTGCTCCGGGCGTTGATTTACCGTTAGCGTATGGTGACGGATATGTTCTGGGAAAAGGAACATCCTTTTCCTCTCCTTTGACTGTTTCGGCATGCGCCATGCTATTATCTTTGCATCCGGAGTATACCCCAAGAGAAATATTTGATATTATAAAAGCGACAACCTTGCCGTATGATGAAAGCCTCGGAATAACGGGATTAAACTATTTGTACGGAACGGGAATTTTGGATGCTGTTGAAGCGATGGGAATAAAACGTCCGATTGTGAAGGCTGATCTCAACCCCGGAAAATATACAGGTGAAATAGAGGTTTCGCTATCTTCGGATAACAATGAAAAAATATACTATACTTTTTCGCAGAGCTTCCCGGACAAAGAATCAAGAAAAGTATTTACACAACCGATAAAAATGTATGATGATCAGTTCTTACTGAACGCAATATCGTATAATGATGATGGAATCCCCAGCAGAATGTTGTCGTGCTTGTATAGATCGTCGGTATTGGAAAGCGGCGAGAATTTTGAAATAGACGAAGACGGCATAATTACGGCTTATAACGGAAATCATCATGATATTATAATTCCCTTTGAAGTAAAGGGAATTAAAGTCGAAAACATCAGCGCAGAAGCGTTTAAGGACAAGAATGTTTCCGGCATTACCTTGCCGAATACCATGACAAGAATAGGAACGACAATTGACGAATTCTTTGAAAAAGGAATAGACGCAAGAGCATTTGAGGATAATAAGACCCTTATGTTTATTGATGGAGAATCAATAGAAGAAATAGGTATGTCGGTATTTAAAAATTGTAAAAAACTCACTTTTTGCAATTTCCCCAAAGTTAAAACAATATGGGAAGAGGCATTCTATGGTATAAGTACATTCAAGAAGTTGGTTCTCCCGAATGTTACTTATATAGCGGAGGAAGCTTTATCTGCTTTATATTTATACTATTTATCATTACCTAACCTTGAAGAATGCGGATTGTATACCTTTGCCAACATGGAGGTTACTACTCTTTATTGTCCTAAATTATCAAAAGTCAATAATACATACATAGATGGCAAAGATAATGTTGCAGTTCAGGACGATGCATATGTTTTTAGCGACACAAGCATATTGGGTGTTGCAGATTTTCCGGTGTTAGAGGATGTCAAGGGTAAATGTTTTTCTTCAAGAAGCACCGGTGAAATAAATGGAAATAGGGTAACACGGTTAGAATTTTCAAAAATAAAAGGATTAAAAGATTTGCCGAGTACAGGACTGGTTAGTGTTGTGTTGCCGTCAACAGTTGAAAGCTTACCGGATGATGTGAGCGCATATGTCCCTGCTTTGTGCAAGATTTACGGATCCGCAGGAACGTATGTTGAAAAATATGCAAAGGAAAAGGGCTTCGATTTTATTGAAGTAACGCCGGAAACCGCAGTAATAACAGATCTGCCGAAATATTACAAGCTATACATGGGCGAGCTTGAGGCAGATGTTGTCGGATTTAACAGACAATATCAGTGGTACGCAAATGATGTCAACAGCAATGAGGGCGGAACACCGATTGAGGGCGCAACAGGCAAAAACTTTAACCCTGCCAATTATTATGCTCCGTATTATTACTGCGTGGTAACGAGTAAAGACGGCGATTTTGACCCCATAACGATTAAAACAAGTGCCTGTGAAAACAGAACGCAGACGGCAGATTACACAGCTCTTGATAAGGTTCTTAATGAATTCGACAGCTCACAATCGGAGCTTTACACAGCCGAATCGTGGTCAGATTATTCAACCGCCGTTGCAGTAGGCGCAAGCATAGACAGAGGATTGGCAAAGAGCAAGCAGAATATTATTGATGCGGCGATAAAGGAAATAATCAATGCAAGAAATAATCTTGTCAGGAAAAATGCCGTCAGCGCAAGAGTTATCGGCACACCGACGCTCGGCGCAAACGCAGTTGTTGAGATTACCGTAAACGGTTCGCCCGAAGCGATCAGATTTATTGACGAAGAGAAAAACGCAGTAACATTTGACAGAAGCTCGGCGTTGACGGTCAAGGACGGCAATAATGAAATTTGGCGAATCAAGCTTGCCGTTACATCGGAAAAGACAGCTTACAGCATCTTCATAAAATATAACGAGGATTATATCGACAGCGGTGTAACGCTGACCGTGACCGCATCAAGCGGCCCTGACCTCGGTATTCACTCCGTAAGTATACCCGACATGTATCCGTCGGGAACATATACTGACGGAAGAATATATGCAGGTGTTCATGACGTCATCATCAGAACAAGCAAAGATGTTCTGAAAATTCAGTTTATCGACCCCGACGGAAACACAAGAACCTTCAGCAAATATTCAACTCCGCCGACAGAGGACGGCGACGAGCTTGTATGGACAATACCGCTTAAATTTAATCTCGGCAAGATGAATTTGGGTATCAGAACACGAGCCGTGCACACAACCTTCGCACTCACAGGTGACTATGTGACAGGCAGGGTACTGTTCTAAATTGATAAAAATGTAGAAAGCAATTTTTGGAGGATGGGAAAATAATAAAAGAATATAAAATAATTATACTTTAACAACAATAAACACTGTATGAAAATAAGGCATATCACATTACTCTTATTATTCATACAGTGTTTTATTTATAAGTATTATAAAGTCCTTTCTTTCGCTTAATGCTTAAGAAAGGACTTTTATGGTATATAGATGGCTATGCTACATAGCTGAATATCCGTAACTTCTTAATTTTGAAAAAGAATTCAAAATTAAGGAGATTACATAAATGTCAAACAGGTATTTTATATGGAAAGAGGCTAATTGCCAAGAGATAAATTCTAAATGGGTGGAGATTTCGGGAAGAGAGTTTTATTCTCTTTTAAAGGAGTCACCGAAAAAAAGATATTTTGAAAAGATTGACGAATGTGTCGAGGACGGAGCAGATGTTCTTGTTTTTGAAACTACTTATGAGAGATATAAAAAATGGCACAGAGAACATGAAAGAAAGTGCAGAAGCAAAAGGTTGGAGCTTAAATACAGAAATTCAATCATCTTTCTGAATGATTATATTGTAAGCAGTGAAGGCTATTTAAATGATTTTATTGCCGATATAGATGAGAATGTAGAGGACAAAGCACTGAAAAATATTGAATACTTTGTTTTACAAGATGCGATTAAAAACTTGAACGATGAGGAGAAACTTGTACTTGATATTGTAAAAAAAGCTATGGAAGAGAATAAGAGTGAAAGGGGGATATGTAAGGAACTCGGAATTGATAGGGAAAAGTTTAGATATCAAAGAGAAAAAGTGTTTAAAAAAATAAAAAAATATTTTTCCCCAAAACAGGAATAAACGTGCAATGTATATAGTGTAAAGGTTAATTCCTTTTGTACTTTGAAAACTGAATACCAAATCTTCAGGTACATTAACTGTGCCGAGGTAATACCTCAAGCTGTGACATAGATACGCCAAGACCTTTTATTAAGAAGTGAGCGATAAATATTTATATGTCGAAAATTGGGTTGCTCCCAATGATAGCAATGACAAGCATAGTGATAATGATACTTCTGTTCGTGGCCGGCGACGAAATAGGCGGTGGTGAGATTCCAATGAGAGTATGAAGCTAATACTCGCCTGAAGATTTCCTTTTGCAGAGGACAGGAATAATGCTGCAAATTTAGGAACTTACAAATCATTGTAAGTTCCTATTACATAAGGAGGAGTAAAACTATGGAAAAGAATATAAGAAGGGGAGATATTTTTGTTGCGGCTTTCAACGGAACCATTGGTTCTGTTCAATCAGGTTTGAGACCCGTTGTAGTTATTCAAAACAATATCGGGAATATGTTTAGTCCGACTGTTATAGTTGCTACTATTACGAGTAAAACAGAGAAAAAGAGGGAACTCCCGACGCATATAGTTATAAATGCGGACGGCTTGATGCAAGAGTCAATTGTTCAGCTCGAACAAATTACAACAATTGATAAGAAGCAGGTATTAGATTTCATAGGTACTATGCCTATATCTGTAATGGAACAGATTGATTTGGCGATAAAGGTTAGTTTAGATTTAGAATAAACGGAGGTAAAAACATGGAGACGATTATAAATACGATTATTTACACTTTAGGACAGGGGATTGCATTTAATATTATTCTGCCGTTGTGGTACATAATAATCAAACTTACCGGCAAATAATTTGTGATTTAAAGCAGAGAGAAGGTTAGAAATGGAACAGGAAATAAAAAATCAAATCATTTATCTTGTGACGTTGGGATTGATTAGGCAGTTTTTCAGAGAGGGTAAAATGGATATAACGCTTGCTGAAAAACTTAACAGGAAAAATGCCGAAGAATTGTCGTGCGATTGTATCCCGATAGCATAAATCGCACATTGGATTTTTGAGAAACAAACTGATAGAATGTTGATGCAAACGGAGGTGAAACAATGGCAGAAAGAACCGTAAAGGTTATTGAACCGACAATAGGAATTTTAAATCAGAGTAAAATAATAAAGGCGGCGGCTTACTGCCGTGTAAGCACCAATTCCGAGGATCAAGTCAATTCTTTTTCGGCACAGCTTAAGTATTACACCGAATATATTTCGTCAAATCCACGAATGGAGCTTGTTGATATATATGCCGACGAGGGAATAACGGGCACCTGTGTAAGCAAAAGAGATGAGTTTAAAAGAATGATGAGAGATGCTTCTAACGGAAAGTTAGATCGCATCTTTGTTAAAAGTGTTTCAAGGTTTGCAAGAAATTCACTTGAATGTCTTGAAGCAATCCGAATTCTTAAGTCACTTGGCGTAACCGTGATCTTTGAAAACGATAACATTGATACAGAGACAATGAACTCGGAACTTATTCTTTATGTGAAAAGCGCTTTTGCACAGAGCGAAGCGTTATCAGGCTCAAAGAGAGTATCAACAGCCATACGAATGAAGATGGAAAACGGAGAGTTTATTACCTATAACGCACCTTATGGTTATAAACTTGATAAAGAATGCCATCTTTTGATAGTTCCGGAAGAAGCGAAAGTTATAAGGCGTATTTTTGAACTCTATCTTTCAGGAAAAGGAATGGGGAAAATCGCTGAGATACTTAATGATGAAAATATCCCTAATGCCTCGGGGAAATGGTCCGTTTCGGGAATAAGGTATATTTTATTAAATGAAAAGTATATCGGAGACAGCATTTTACAAAAGACTTATACGCCGTGCACATTGCCGCTTAAAAATATTCCTAATCGTGGCGAACTTGATATGTATTATGTTTCAAATTCTCATGAGGGTATCATTTCCCGTGAAACGTTTGACCTTACCAAGCGCAGAATGTCTCAGACGATCTGCGAAAGAAAAACTCCGCAAAAGCATTTGTTTACCGGGATTATTGAATGCGAAAGCTGCGGTTGGGCATATAAAAGAAAAGTTCAAAACGGTGTTGTATATTGGGTATGTTCAAGAAAGAAATCGGCAGGGCACTTTTGTGAGAGTAAAAATATCAGCGAAGAAAATCTGAAAAAGGCATTTGTTAAAATGTATAATAAACTGCGAAGATTTGAATCGGAGATACTTGATAGGACATATAATCAGCTCTTGAAACTGCGTGAGAAACTTTCGGGGCAGAATAATGAAGTCTCACAGATTGATATAGAAATCGCAGATCTTTGTAATAAGATCAATATGTATACGGAATTTCATTTGCAGGGCATAATTGATGATGTTTCATTTCTTGAAAGAACATCGGAGCTGAAATACGGAGTAACTGAGCTCAGAAATAAAAGAACGAAGCTCTTATATGCGAATGAAGATGAGAAAGTTATCGAAGAAATAAAAATTCTGATGGACACTTTGGAAGAATACCCGAAAGTCATTCTTTCTTTCGATAATTCATTGTTCTTTTCAATTGTTGATAAGGTAACAATCGGCAAGACCGAGACAATAACTTTTAAACTTAAAGGCGGCTTGTGTCTGGATATCTAAGAAGGGGAGATGTGATAATGGCTATACGAACGATACTTTACGGTTACGATGTAGAAAACGGTAAAACTGTAATCAATATACAAGAATCCGAAATCGTGAAAAAGGTATTTTCATTATATGCAGAAGGTAAAACACTAAGTGATATTGCCTTGATGTTGACGGATCATAATGTGATATATTTCCGAAACGAAGTCAAATGGAATAAAAACACGATCAACAGAATGATTGAAGATGAAAAGTATATCGGAAACGATGTTTATCCGACTATCATATCACCCGAATTGTTTAATAAGGCAAGAACCATAAAAAATCAAAAATCCTGTAAGCAGAAAAAGCACACAAAAGAAATTGAACTGTTAAGAAAAATAACCGTGTGCGGTAAATGCGGCGGTAGATATAAAAGAATAAACACTTGGGGTACAAGAGAAAAATGGATGTGTTCTAACGGTTGTGCCTGTGTTACATATATTGATGATTCAATTCTTGAAAAAGCAATTTCAGATAACTTCAATACCGCTATAAACAATCCTGCATTGCTTGATATTAAAGCCGATTCCAAATATCAGCCGACAATCGAGGCAGTGAAAGAAGAAAATGAACTTTTGAGATTGATGGAACAACCTAAAATAAGTTTTTCAGCTGTATCAAAGAGCATTTTGCAGGGAGCAAAAGTACGATTTAACTGCTGCGAATTTGATGACGGAGAATTGACCGAAGAATTGAAAGACGAAATTTCACAGCTTTCAATAGATGAAAAAGTGGATTATAGGACGATGAAAAAATACATAAAACAAGTGACAATTCAGCCGGACGGTGGAATTACAACTGTTTTTATAAACAATGCCGAAATAACGAATGGAGGTGCTTGAATGCAAAACACATTAGAAAGACGAGTAACAAAAATAGAAGCAAATCCATTGTTGGTAAATAAAAGAAGATCAAACGGAAAACTGCGTGTTGCCGCATACTGCCGTGTGTCAACCGATGAAGAGGAGCAGCTTAATAGTTATGAAACTCAAATTGCATATTATACCGAGGCGATATCAAAAAATCCGAGCTGGACTTTTGCAGGCGTTTATGCAGACGAGGGTATTACAGGTACGGTAACCTCAAAAAGAAAAGATTTTTTGCGACTTATGCGTGATTGCGAAAAAGGTAAAATTGATATGGTGTTAACCAAATCCATATCACGTTTCGCAAGAAATACAGTCGATAGCCTCAGTTGGGTAAGAAAACTCCGTACTATGAATATAGGCGTTTACTTTGAGGAGCAGGCAATAGACTCGTTAAAAGCAGAAAATGAAATGCTTATCGGCTTGTTCAGTGTTATAGCACAGGCCGAAAGTGAAAACGTAAGCTCCAATGTTAAATGGGGCATTCATCAAAGTATGAAAAACGGTAAGTTCTGTTCAAACTTTAGCTGCTATGGTTATAAACGTGGAACAAACGGTGTTCCCGAAATAGTACCGGAGCAGGCCGAGGTAGTCAGACTTATTTTTGATAGATTTCTTGACGGAAACAGCTTGGAGCAGATTCAAAAGCACTTGGAAGAAAAGAACATATTAACATATAAAGGCTCAAAAGTATGGAACAGAAAAGTAATAGATACTATGCTGAAAAATGAAAAGTATGTGGGCGATCTATTATTTCAAAAGACGTATGTTACCGATCCGATAAGTAAAAAGATAAAGATAAACAGGGGAGAACTGCCGAGATACCTTGTCAGCAACAACCATCCCGCAATTATTGAAAGAAATAAATTCAATATGGTGCAAATGGAAATAGCACGAAGAGGAAATAAGCAGAAGAAATCCGCACTCGGTAAAACACAACTCGGGAAATACAGCGGTAAATATGCTTTATCGGAGTTGTTAATATGCGGTGAGTGCGGAAGCAATTATAAAAGAAACGGAAAAACACTTAAAAACGGTGAACACAAATATTATTGGAGATGTGTAACACGCTCGGTAAACGGCAAAAAGATATGTTCATCTTCCGGCATAGAAGAAACAGTATTGCATTCCGCAATTTGCAGAGCACTTAACAAGATGTTCGATTGCAGAGAAGAAGTGTTAAATCTTTTAAGAAGCAATTTAAGATATGCAATTACAGAAAATACAACCTCAGGCGAAGTGTTCTCCTATGAAAAACAAATTCATGATTTAAAAGAAGAATCTGAGCATTTTATGACCATGTTGAATAAAACAAGCGGAGACACCGAACGAATACTTGATCAAATAAAAAATAATTTCGAGCAGATTAAAGTTTTGAGAGAAAAGCTCAATATTGCAAAAGAGAGTATGAAATCTGATGAAACAGTTAATAGTGAGATTGAAAGAATGGAGAAAATGTTCACTGATGCAAATATTTCATTCAATGAATATGATGATGTGGTCGTCAGACGGCTAATTGAGTGCATCAGAGTTATGAAAGGCAATAAGATAATTGTTATACTAAAAGGCGGAATACAGGTTGAGGAAAACTTAATATAAGAATAAGACTTCGGGTTGTTTGATGATAAAAACCTGAAGTCGTTTCTTTAAAGTGCATTTCTATAATTATATTTCGTGAGAATTTGTTTTTTACGGTTAATTGAAACTTCGGTGTATATTTCTGTTGTTGTTACACTACTGTGTCCAAGTATTTCTTGGACGGAACGCAGATCGGCGCCGTTAGCAAGCAAATTTGTCGCAAATGTATGTCGAAGATAGTGAGGTGTAGAGCGTTTATTGATTCCACAATCTTTTTTAATTGAATTATATATATACTCGATACCATGTATACTTATTTGATTTCCGGAACGATTTACAAATATTTTATTTGTATTCGTATTGCGTGTTTTTCTTTCTTTTATCCAATTCATTAGATTGTTCCATGTATCAACACAAGAAATATAAATTAATCGTTGTTTTCTCCCTTTTCCATGAATCAATATAGTCCGTTCGCTATATATAATGTCGTCAAGCGATATATTCGATGCCTCTTCAATTCTGATGCCGGAGCTTATAAGCAGATCGATTAGTGCTAGGTCCCTACAGGCTTTCCAATATGTAAATTTTGATGTGTTCCTATTTATATTGTTTGATAAATATTTTATGAGTTTTGATGATTCGTCTATAGATAGCGTTTTGGGCAATTTACGCTCCTTTTTTAGTTTGAATGTATAGTTCTGATAGTAGTTTTGTTCGACATATCCGTTTTGATATAAAAATTGTAAAAACATTTTTGTAACAACGAGTTTGCGTGTGATGGTACTTTCTTGCAGATGTCTCTCGTCAAATAAATGTACAACATAATTTAGTATAATGTTGTTATGTAATCCGTTAATTGATAAGAAGTTGCAAAAATCCATAAGATCAGAGTTGTAAGCGATGATTGTTTTGTCAGAAAGATTCTTGGTCGTTTTTATTACATTCAAAAAAATACTTGATAATTGATAAAAATTGTTCATTTATACACCTCATATTAAGATAATGTATTGAATATTTTACCAAAATGTGATATAATAATTCAACAATCAACTTACAATAATACTTAATTATTGTAAGTTCGACAGATTGCGTGTTGGGCTTTTCTAACCGAAGTCAACAAAAATAGGTTTATGCTAATTATTTTTAAGTTTTTAGGCAGTTATTATATTCTATAAAGATTGTTAATATATATTTATAAATAAATTGGTAAAAATTTTTATAATTATGGCAAGATTTTTTTGCAAATTAGATATAGATTTTTGTAAACAATAATGTTATAATTAATAAACTATAATAGGAGGAATAACTAATGTGTGTTTATATTGGCATTGAGGATTTGGCTGCAAATGCTTTAATTGAAATTTTAAATAAAAAGCAAGAAAGTTTTGTGACTTATGCAGAACTAGAAGTTTATGGTGCGGAAGTTGTTAGTATATTAAATGCACAAGGTGAAAAGGCAGTATTGGTGCTTTCAAGAGAGAGTACTAATAATATGTTTAGAAATTATTCTGATATTTTTGAAGAAATAGAATCAGATAACGGACTAGGCATTGCTTTAAAAGAAGGAATAACAATTGATACTCTCATTGATAAGTTTAGGGGATATTTGGCTTGGGATGTTTTGTTGGCTTTTATTGACAACAAATCTCTAGCTAAACTAGGAGTTGTTGCGTAATGCAAGTTAAGCAAATAAAAGATCCTATATATGGGTATGTGGAAATACCGACAACATATTTTGCCAATATAATAGATACAAATGTTTTTCAAAGGCTCAGAAATATCATTCAAACTAGTTATTCGCCGCTATATCCTTCTGCAATACACAATAGATTTATTCATTCTATTGGAGTGTTTCACCTTGGAGAAATAGCAAGCAATACGATTTTGAAAAACTCTTTGATTGAGAGAATTTTTGAGAATGTTGAACAAGCAAAAAAATTAATGGATATTTTCAAACTAGCTTGCTTGTTGCATGATGTGGGACATGCCCCATTTTCTCATACTGGAGAGAATTATTTTTTAGAAAATAACGGAGAAAAGAATAGGCGTTATTCTAATTTGCATGATTTATTGTCAAAGGCTGTAGGTAGTGAGAGTTTTTCGAATGATGTTCCACAAGAGGAAAGCAATGCTGCAGCTCCACATGAAATAATGAGTGCTATAATTGGTATTGATAAATTCAATCAGTTTTTTGAATCGGAGTTTGACAAAGAATTTTTTGCACGTTGCATAACTGGTTATAAATATTCTGAAGATTATGGTGTAAATAGTTTTTATAATAGTGTTATATCTTTATTGAACTCTAAAGTAATTGATGTTGACAAATTGGATTATTTAATCAGAGATGCATATTTCACAGGCTTCGAGACGGTGAAAATAGATTATCTTCGCTTACTTACCTCGCTAACTATTGTTGAAAAAGAAATATCTATAAATGATGAACCTGCAACAAAATATGAAATAGCTTTTAGCAAAAATGCAGTAAGTATAATAGAAAATGTTGTTTATGCTCATGATGCAGAGCGAAAGTGGATTCAAACTCATCCGATAGTTCTGTATGATATGTACATAATTCAACATATAATTAACACATTGGATGTGGAAATGTCTGTTGATGGCCACTCTTTATTTGGTCTAGAGGCTTTAAGCCCTGAAGGAATAACTTTATCTAATGGAGAAAAAGTATCATTGCTTTGTGATGACGATATTGTTCATTTTTTGAAGAAAAAAACAGAGGATGAATTATGCAATGAATTTTTCTCTCGAGATAATAGACGTCATCCTTTGTGGAAATCAGAGGCTGAATATAAGGCTTTTTTGTCGTTAATATACGGTGGTGACACCTTGAAAATTTTGGAAAGTGCTTTTGATGAAACCGAGAAGTATTTAAGGAAGTATTCCGAAAATTGGATTATTAACTCGCAAATAATAGATAAGGTTGAAGCAGAATTAAAAAGAATTAAAACCTCTCCTGCAAAAAACATTGATCCAAAGACATTAATGAAGCAGCAAAAGTCAAAAGAAACTATTTTAAAACTGATGAAATGCTTGAAAAGTTTTGCTGATGACAATGATATAGATTGTGATTTTATCATATTAAAAGCGGGTCAGTTTTATAGTGGATTTAATAAAAATGAATTTGGTAATATAAATATTGCTTTTAATGGTTTCCCGGAAGATAAGTGTGTGTTTTTCCCGTTTGAGAAAGTTGTTCCGACTCTTAACAGTAGTGACGACAATAAGAAAGATTTTTTCTATTTATTTTTTAAAAATCCAGACAAAAAGTCAATTAATAAAAAGGATTTGTGCAAAAAATTATATTGTGAGTTTATGTGAACTGGCGATTAAACCTAACAGACTTCGAAATCTGAACCGAAGTGTTCGATTAGAAGTCTGTTTTTATGATGTTAAAAAAACATATCTTTGTAACTTTAATATTTGTATATTGAATAAATTTTTTATATCGTTTATAATTGGTATATATTTTCGTAGGAGGTTAGTGATATGAATGACAACAATGTGCAAATTACCTCTACAGGTATTAGAAATTCATTAAAAAAATACACTGCATTAAAGTCAATATGCGAATATATTTGGAATGGTTTTGATGCCAAAGCGACACAAATAAATGTTGAAATCATGCGCAATGAGTTGGATTCAATATCATATATTAAAATTTCTGATAATGGATATGGAATTGATTATAAATTACTAAACGATAAATTTAGACCATTTTTTCAGTCTGAAAAAATTTATGATCCAAATATTAAACAATCAGATGTTCATGGTAAAAATGGTGTTGGTAGACTGACATTTTTTACATTTGCCTCTCTTGCTACATGGACAACAGTGTACTCTCAAGAAAATAAAAATTATGAATATTCTATAACTATAGATTCAAATGAGTTGAATTATTATAAAGCTACCTTGCCAATTGAAGTTGAAAAATCTGCAGGCACAGTTGTTGAATTAATAAATGTTGATTCCGAAGATTTTACAATTGAGAAGATTAAAGAACAACTTTGTAAAGAGTTTTGTTGGTATTTAGAATTAAACGAAGATAAAGGTTATCAAATTATTATAAATGGTGAAAAGTTAGATTATAAACACCTTATTTTAGAAAAGGATACTGTAGATGTAACGCAAGATGGAGATAAGCCATCGTATTCTGTTAAAATTTTATGCTGGAAATCTAAATTGACTGAGTATTCGAAATATTACTATATTGATAGTAGCGGAAAAGAAAAGCAAAAAGAAAATACTACATACAATAATAAAGGTGATTCTTTTTACCATAGTGTGTTTATTAAAAGTGTTTTGTTTGATAATTTTGATTTTACCAGTAATAGCGAGAATGAACAACTTGATGTCAATAGGAATGTTATATACACCAAAAGAAGTAGTAACTTCCTATTTATGATGCGTGAAATAAATCAGATGCTTTTTGATAAAAGAAGACCTTTTTTGAAAAATCATGTTTCAGAAGTTGTTGAACGATTAGAAATAAGGTCGGCATTCCCTAATTTTGATGAAAAAGATCCGCTGTTGAATTTTAGAAAGAGTCAAGTTGAGGAAGTAATTTCTTGTCTGTATATGGCAGAACCCAAAATATTTTCAGCTAGTATGAATAAAGAGCAAAGAAAGACATTTATACGCTTAATTGATTTGATAATGGAAAGCGGAGAGGTCGACTCGTTGTTTGAAATAATGGGAGAGATTTTGGATATGGACTCAAATGAGCGTGAGGAGCTTGCTCAAATTCTGAATTATTCCAGTCTGTCAAATATAACAAAGACAATAAATTTATTAAAAGATAGGTTTGCAGCTATTGAAGATCTTAAACAATTGGTTTTTAATAGTGAATTGAAAGCGAATGAAGTGGACCATGTACAAAAGATGATAGAAAGTCATTACTGGATATTTGGGGAACAATACAATTTAGTTACTGCCGCAGAGCCTAATTTTGAAGAAGCACTAAGAAGATATATGCATTATCTTCATAAAGAATATGATGATAATGGTATTGAGCATCCTGATAAGTTGAAACAGATGGATATTTTTGCAGTAAGACAAAATATTCATAGCGATACGATTGATAATATTGTTGTAGAACTTAAACATCCAAATATCAATCTTGGAGAGAAACAATTAAGTCAGGTAAAAAAATATATGAATGTGATTATGTGTACTGACGAGTTTAATGCTTCAAATATGAGATGGGAATTCTATTTGATTGGAAATGGATTTTCATCTGATAAATATATTGAAAACGAAATAAACAACAATAAATCTCATGGTGAAAAATCTTTAGTGTTTAAAGTAAACAACTATAAGATTTATGTTAAAACATGGAGCGAGGTTTTTGCAGAGTTTCAGATTCGTTATAATTATTTGTTAGAAAAACTTTCTTTCAGAAAAGAAAAATTTCAACAGAATTATAAAAATGCTGATGAGATAATCAATATTCAGCAGAAAAACACTGCCAAAATGCCTGAAGAAGTAAGATTGGACGCTTAAAAATCTGAAATAAAGCAGTTTTGAACAGACTTCAAAATCTGAACCAAAGTGTTCGATTAGAAGTCTGTTTTTCTTTTGAAAGCACGTAGAATTGGGATTATTTACAATATCTTAATCGTACACCCAATTACACTTTACGCCAAAACTGAAGACAGTTCGTGTTAAATTTGAAAATTTGTATACATTTTTGCTCGATTATGTACGATTATTCCTCTCCCAGTACTGCTTTTCCCATTTATCAGGGGTGCGATATCTGTTTACAGAGTGGGGACGTTCGGTATTATAAAATGTTATGTACCTGTTTATTGATTCTTTGAATTCACGTTCAGATCTATATCGTGTTTTATACAGTTCTTCCGCTTTTAGGTGCTTAAAAAAGGCTTCGGCAACCGAGTTATCGTAAGGTACATGCGGTCGAGAAAAAGATTGTCTAACGTTTAAAGTTTTTAAATATCGCATAAATACTCTTGAGCAATAATTTGTTCCATTATCACTATGGAAAATTAACTCATTGCCCGTGTGTCGATTTTCATATGCCTCTCTGAATGTGTTCATAATTAGTTTTGTATTGTTTGATCTTGATATTTTGTATCTAACTACTTTCCTAGCGTATAAGTCAATTATTACACAAATATAGAAAATATAACATTTTACATTAAATTCTGTTACATCACTGACCCACACTTCATTTGGTCTATTTACTGTGAATTTTTGTTGGAGGATATTTTCTTTACGTTTTATCTCTTGCTCATATAATGCTTTTGAACTTGTTCTTATTGCAAACAACCCGTTTTGATGCATAATTCTTGAAACAACATTTACACTGATTTTATATCCTCTGTCTTTGAGTACTGCATGAACTTTACCCGGACCATATATTTGATTTGACTCATTGTATATTTGTTCTATGATGGGGGTCATTTCACGCTCTTTTTGAATAAACTGGTTTGCATCATTTTTATTACGGAATATATGATTGTAATAACTGCCTTTTGAAACGTTTAATGCATCGCAAAGAAGTGTTTCACTATATGTTCCTTTGAGGTTTTTTATGACCTCGTATCTTTCTCTTAGCGGAGCAGAAACAGTGCACGGTGATTCCTTTAAAATATCAATTATTTTTTGTTGGCGCTCACATTTTGCAACGAGTTCACGATAATCTCTGAGGTTAATCTTTTTTGCTTTTGTGAATGTTTCCTTTTGGGTCTCAATCCAAGAATAAATAGTGCTTCTTGATATTCCGGTTTTGGCATGTATCTCAGATACATTTTTTCCGTTAATAAATTCCTGGACTGTTTGATTTTTTTCATCAGAATAATATTTTTTCATGATAAAACGCCTCCTTAAAAATTTTATTTGGAGCAATTATTTTATCATATAATAGAGAGAATTAACTTTAGCTTTGAAATTTGCACAGAAACTACTACATACCAAAAACATTGTAATGTAGGTGTTGAGGTAGGTGATAGGTAGGTTAAATAGGAATATAAATAGATGATATGTATTCTGCTGATGTGATTGATATAATAAAAAATAAACAGTATTATAATATGAATAAGTGATCAGGCTTCGGAATCTATAACATAAATGTTTGGTTTCAAAGCCTGTTTTTGCTTGAATAGGTATATTGTTTGCTTTTGAGCTTGTATTACTTCAATAATATGTGGTCAATATATAGAATATTGTGTCAAATTATGATATACTTGGAACGAGGAAGTGATAAGATGTTTTCAATAACAGATTTTGATGAAATATGTGAATATGCACACATGTGGAATTGGGCACCGGATTGGCATATGGTAAAGCAAATATATTCTGCATTTCCTGATTCATACTCAATTTTGACTCCGTTTGCGTATACCTACTTGGAAGAGTTAATTCGTTCTACGACATCAGAGTATGGCATTCCATTGTTGGACCGAGAAGGCAAGAAAAACAATATAAAGGTTGGGTTAAAGCTTGTTAACCTTGCAATTAAAGAAAATCCAGAGAATCAGGAGTATGTTGAATTACTTGAAAAATCTAAAAAATATTTTAAATATGATTATAATGATCCTTATGAAGGAAATGGCCGTAATAAGGTACAACATGGCCATTTACACCCAAGGTTTTGGAACAAGGAAGATTTTGAAAAGCTAATTCATGAAATAGCCGAAATGTCGCAGTATGCAGGATTTTAATTGTTATAATTGGAGGAGTGAGTAATAGTATGCGTATAACCAAAATATCTGTTCGGAATTTTAGAATTCTACAAGATTCAACGCTAGATTTTAATAGAGACCTCTGTTTGTTGTTAGGTAGAAATAATACTGGTAAAACTTCATTTATGGTACTGATAGAAAAATTCTTGAAGACAGGAGTTTTTGATTTTAATGATTTTTCTCTCAATTTAAGAAAAAAGCTTTTTGCATTTGATGAAACAACTGATGTGAATGAGTTGTCAATTCAATTGATAATGACTATTGAATATGATGAGGAGGACAATTTGTGCCACTTGTCGGAGTTTATACTTGATCTAGATCCACAATGCAAAACAGTGAATTTGTTGTTTGAGTGTTCAATCAAAAAAGATAAGTTGCTTGAAGGTATTAAAACTAGGGGTAAGATGCCCTTAGATAAATATGTAACTAATCATATTAAGGATAGTTTAGAGAGAAAAGTTTATACCTTTAATTCTATAGACGATTTAAAAACAGAGAACAGATATAAACTCATTGAAAAGGAATTTAAGGATGTTGAAAAGTTAGTTGATTTTGAAATCATTCACGCGAAGCGTAGTGTTGCAAGTTCTGAAGAAAAAAACGGTACAAAAGTTCTTTCTAAACTCACAACCGATTATTTTAATCACGCAAATATCAATGCTCCAGATAAATTTGAAAGTATAAATGATCTAATATCTAAAATGGATGAAGAATTAGGTGAAAGTTACGAAACATTCTTTAATAGATTTCTTGCAAATGCCAAAGAATTTTTGAGTATGGGTAATCTTAGAGTTGTTTCCAATTTGAAAGCAAAGGAAATCGTAAAGGATTCTTCTGAGGTTGTATATGGAGATCTAACCCAACGATTGCCCGAACATCTTAATGGCCTTGGCCATATGAATATTTTGTTTTTGCTTTTGAGTATAGAAATAAAGAAAGAGGCTTTCAAGGCAAACAAGAAAGATATAAAATTGTTATTGATTGAAGAACCTGAAGCACACACTCATCCTCAAATACAATATATTTTTGCCCAAAAGATAGAAGATATATTAAAAGACGTTCCCAATATGCAAACTATCATTTCTACGCACTCGCCACATATTGTTTCAAATCATCCTTTTGAGAATATCAGATATATGTCTTTGAAGAAGGGTGAAGATGGTGACAACGTAGAAATTAAAAACTTTTACAATGAATTAAGAAAAAAATATGTTGGAGAGAAAAAAGAATTTTCTTTTTTGACGCAATATTTGAGTGTGCAATCTTCGGAATTGTTCTTTGCTGACAAAGCGATTTTTATAGAGGGAATATCAGAAGGTATTTTGATTGATTACTTTTGTAACCAATATGACACAAAAAGAAACTTGGAAGAAGCAAAAAAGAAAGATGAGGATGAAGAATACAAGTCAGATTACATACCGTTATCCGCTCAAAATATTACTGTAATACAAGCTGGAGCTAATGCTAAAGCGTTCAGACATTTCATTGAATTTCTTCGAATCCCAACTCTTATTATAACTGATATAGATACTGTTTATCGCAAAGTTGGCGGAAAGAGAATAACCTATCCTGCTTGTTCCGTTTCGGATACCAATTGCTGCAACACATCTAATGCAACAATTAAATACTATTATGAAGCTCCGGAATTTGTATATGGTTGTTCAGTGCACGATGCTTGGCTTGAAAATATTAAAAATCACTGCCAAAAATGTGTAAGTGATTTTGTAAATGTGAGTTATCAGAGCGAAGAAAACGGATATTACCCAAGAAGCTTTGAAGATGCATTTATAAATGTAAATTTGGCAGAGTTAAAAGAACAAAAGGCTCAGTTGTTAGGACTGAAAAATATAGATGAGATGGATACTAGTGACGATATTTATGATTTGACTAAAGAGATAATCGATAAAAAGTCCGATTTTGCATCATCTTTACTTTACATTGCTTATACTGATAAAAACGTTGAATGGACAACCCCTAAGTATATAGAGGAGGGATTAGAATGGCTACAGAAACAACAATAACAGCTGTGGATCAGTGTAAAAAATGTATTGATAATAAAAGAGGCTTTGTCCTTCAAGGTGGTGCAGGTAGTGGTAAAACTGAATCTCTAAAAGAACTATTAATATATATTAGTCAAACGAATCCCAAAGCGAAAGTAATGTGTATTACTCATACCAATGTTGCTGTAAATGAAATACAAAGCAGAACAGGAAATGCATTTCCTGTGTCAACAATTCATTCGTTTCTCAATAGCTTAATTAAAGACTATAAGAAGAATATACATACTGTTATTGGTGAGTTGTTCTTAATTCCGGAATTCGTTGCTTCTGAAAAAAATGAGGATATTTCCGACAAAGAATACAAAAAGAATGAGCATGAGCGCTACAAGAAATTGTATGAAAAATATGCAGATAAACATTATCAAATGACTCGTGAATCTGCACCTAAAGTAACAGGGAAAAGAGATTACGATAAGGATCCAAAAGCATTTAATAAAATACTTAATGATGGCATCAAAGCAATCAATGAAAAGATTGCCGAAAAAATATCTTCAAAAGATTATTCTGCAATAGGATATAATGATACCAAATTTGATAGTCTAAAAGATCTGACATTTGGTCATGATGGTTTGCTGAAAGTGTTTCATCTGCTAATAAAAAAGTATCCGCTGTTGTCAAAAATGATTGCCGATCGCTATGATTATATCTTTATTGATGAGTACCAAGATACGAACGCTGACATTGTTTGTGATTTAATACACGTATCTCAGAATAGCGAACTGACCTTATGTTTATTTGGTGATAGTATGCAATCAATTTACAGTGACGGTGTTGGCGATGTTGATATGTTTATTGGCGATTCTTTAATTTCAATCCCCAAACCCGATAACTATCGTTGTGCTTATGAAGTTATCAGTTTTGTCAACCCTCTACGATTGGATGGCTTAGAACAGAAAGTCGCATTTAAAACTAATGCAAAAGGTGAAATCGAAACTGAGAAATCTCGACATGGATTCGCTAAAGTTTTATATTCAACATGCGAGCAAAACCTAACTCTCATAGTTCAGAAGAAGAAAAAGCGACATATCAATCAAAAATTGATTCACTAATAACCAAAGCGAAAGAATATTGTCCGACCGCTAAAATATTGATGCTAACAAACAAAGCAATTGCAGAAAAGAATCACTTTCAAAATTTGTATAAGGTTTTCGATGATAGGTACTATGATGTAGGAGATCATATGGAAAAATATTTATCCTCGATCCAAGTGTTAGAATTCTGTGATATTTGTAATGCATATTTGCGTGGTGACTATAACTCCCTTATAAAATCAATACGATCAAACGGATATGTTATTCGAAGCCTTTTTGATAAAAAAATAATCAACGATATTATGGAGAGTATTGTAAATAACGACAACCTGTCAATGTGGAAAGCGATTGAATTAGCGTCCGAAAAAAAGCTCATAAAGTTGTCCGATAGTTGTATTAATAAAATAGAACGCGAAAGAGCTTTTGTTGAACAATAAAGTAATGATGAGTTTTATCAAAAATTCCGGAAGTTGTATCTTGATGGAAATAATACTTTTAACAAAATCAAGGATATGATAGATATTTCATCAGAGGATATTTTTGATGATTGGGAATCTATATACAAAAAAGAGCGTTTTATAAATGAATTGCTGTCACCCAATTTGAAATTCATTGAGGCATTGAATTATTCCAAGTATTTGGCTGAAGAAACCGAATATATTACAATGCACAAAACCAAGGGCTCAAGCATTCAAAACGTTATTGTGGTTATGGATGAATTTTTTTGGAATGAATATAAATTTTCCTCTTTGTATTTTCCAGAAAGCGATACTAATGCTGATAGAGTAAATAATTCAAAGAAGTTGATTTATGTTGCTTGTTCGAGAGCAGTGTCGGGTTTAGTGTGTGTAAAAGTATTGACAGCTGATGAGGTTGATGCATTCAAGGGTGCATTTCCTTGTGCGGAACAAATCTAGAATAAAGAATGGTCTATAATGAGATTTACTAGCCAAACGAAATGTCTGAATAATGTAGGTGTAAGCTATCAGTCCGTGAAGCAAAGCGTATCAAAGCCAGGATTCCTTTGTTTTTACATATACGAACCTGTGTGATATGAACGACAATATTATAATTGAAATCAATATTCGCAATATGATAAAGTTAATACTGTTTGATGAGCGTTAATTTTCCCCTCTTTGTAAATGCGTTGTTTTTTTATACCGCCATTTCTCAGTATGAAATTCCAAACAAATACGACAGATTAAGATTAATTAATAAAAGAGGATTTGAAATAAGATTTGTGTAAGAGGAGATGCGAATGTGCTTTTTAAATAAGAAAAACAAGAGGAGAGCTGAAAAAATGAGATTGACATGGTTGAATAATGGATTTATATGTAAGGATTTATATGCTCCGTTTAAAATAGATAAAGATTCGGATTATATAAAAGATTTGAAAAATAAATATGATAGAGTAATGAATCAAGCAAAAAAATCTGGAGCCGATGATGAAAGTCTGAGAATTATCATTGATTTTAGTGCAAGAATTCTGAAATCGTTAGAGTTGTATTACAAAGCAGATATTGCCGAGAGCAATAATATTATTCTTGAATTGGTAAAAGACATAGGAAACAATTCATTTGCTGTAAATTCGGTTAATAACAGTGAAGCTTTTCCTGGTGTTAAGAGTAACGAGTTGCAATTTTTCAGAAGTAGGTTGGGTTCTCCTAACAAGGCATTTAAAGCAAAAGATATGATTCATTTGCCTAATTCTATGAGGGCTAAATCAGGAAATTATAGATTTAGTATTCCTGGAAATCCCAGTATGTATTTAGCTAATTCATCGTATGGATGTTGGATTGAAACAGGATGTCCGGCCGAAATAGATTTTAATGTTTCACCGGTGTTATTGGAGGGAAATCAGAAGATATTTAACCTAGCTGTTTCATTAAGAGATTTCAGATGCTTGAATGAATTTGAAAAAGAGAGAGTACATTGCTGGCTGAAATTATATCTTCTTACTATCGCAACTTCTTATGTAGTTAAGGAGGAGAACAGGACATTTAAGTCAGAGTATATTATCTCACAATCGTTAATGATGGCTTGTAAAAAAATGGGGTACGATGGAATAGCTTATTACTCACGCAGAGTAGATGATGAAGTGTTTGCTTTATGTGCTATAAATTTAGCTTTGTTCGTTGATTATAACGGTGAATATTCAGATATGATCAAACATATGAAAATTGATGATGCTTTCAATTATTCCTTGTATAAGCAATTGGACCTTAGTTTGAAATACAAGAGATACGAACTAAGATCAACTTATACTGGATATATTACCAATATAGGAAGTTACGACCGGCAGTATCCATACAAAGAAACTGATTTTTATCATTTTGATGAGTTTTTATTTACAACATGGAGAGATAAGCCTAAAGGTAAAGGCAAGGACGAAAATCCCTGGGGTGTTGAAATTTAATATAAGTTGTTCATTAATTACACATCTTAACACACGAAATTGTGATGTTTTTAAATAGTCTATTACTGTAGGTGCAAAAACGATTTTAGAAAAAATTGATGTGAGGGAAATTGAATAATGACAAAAGAGTTGAAGGATTTATTTGAACTGCAAGACAAAGTAACTCTTAAAGATCTCGCTAAAACAGGACTTACTTTCTGGAGATTTTCACAGTCAGAACCTGGAAGAAGTGTAGAGCCATATTTTGAACAATATATACCGAGCGTTATTAGTACAGCGAAAAATAGTGAGAAAAAACTTTCTTTTGTTGACGAAGAGCATATCGGTAAATGCATAGTATATGGGGATATGCTCACAAGGTTAAATTTTGACTTGAATGATAGAAACTTTCAAGCGATTGAAAATTGTGAAGTTAAAAGGGTTGGCTATTCCTTTGAAGAATATGAATGTGATAATTTGCTACCGGCAGAAAACTATTCGTTAGAGGATTTGGACACATTGAAGATGCTTATTCAAATGACAAAGAGCCATGTAGTTTTTGTTAGTATGTGTGCAAACGATACAAACAAAGGTAAATTGTGGCAAGTTTTAAAATCATATGGTTTCACTCATTCTTCAAATGTTATGAAACAGATACGCAGTAAATTAGATAGACAACCGAATTTTACACAGGAAGAGGCGTTAGAACTAATTAACAAATACATAAAAGAATACTTATAAGGGTGAATTATATGTAAAAATTAGCTCTAGTTTTCATTGAATCATTAGACAAAGCAAATTTGAGCTAAACCATTAAAAAACAATAGTTTGATTTTCGTTACAGAGACACAAACAAAAAGATCGCACGATGTGCGGTCTTTTTGTTTCTATCGGCACCTCTGCACAGTTCTCTCACCCGTGACACGGTATCGCAGTAACGGCATGCGGCTGTTATCTGTCGCAGACAAAACAATCCGGTGAATTGTTTTGTCGTCGCGATACAATGAGGCAACGGCAGTTGCCGACAACATATACAAAGTCACAGGTTCGAGCTGCTCGTACCTCGCAGTCACCCTTTTGTCACTCCGTGACATTTCCCCTGTCAGGGGAATCTCTGTTTGAGGCGCCAAACAAAAAGATCGCTCATAGAGCGGTCTTTTTGTTTCTGTCGGCACCTCTGCACAGTTCTCTCGCCTGCGACACCGTATTGCAGTAACGGAACGCGGCTGTTATCTGTCGCA
>OJJV01000186.1_pt1 | contig 61424 bp, 53 predicted proteins | sample 1596391 | NCBI WGS metagenome assembly OJJV01 (sample SAMEA4350164, study PRJEB24818) | metagenome | biome: human; feature: gut; material: faeces | place: Denmark | collected 2013-09
GATGGCTTTATCCAATGGTGCAAGCAGATCATCGGCCTATGCCTGTCGGCGTTCTTGCAGGCGACGATCCTTGTCGCCGGACTTATGGTGTTCAAGGATCATGCCCTGTTAGGGCTTGGACTCATGCTCTCCGCCGGCGAGATCCCCCGTATCGCGGGAGCCTTTGGACTGGATACCTCCACCAAGGCAAACCTCATGAGTGCTGTCTATACCGCGCAGGCCGCCGTCAATACCACGCGCACGGTCGTACAGGCGGTGGCGAAATGAGCAGACTGACGATGGGCAGCTTGTTCGATGGCATTGGTGGATTCCCTTTGGCCGCGATCCGCAGTGGCATCACACCGGTGTGGGCGTCGGAGATCGAAGCCTTTCCCATCGCGGTCACAAAGCTGCGTTTCCCCAGCATGACCCATGTGGGCGACATCACAAAGCTGAATGGTGCGGAACTGCCGCCTGTGGACATCATCTGCGGAGGCAGCCCGTGTCAGGACCTGTCCGTTGCTGGCGCAAGGGCAGGTCTTGCGGGGGCGCGTTCCGGCCTTTTTATGGAGCAGATGCGGATCGTGCGGGAGATGAGGGTAGCAGACCAGAAGCGAGGCCATTTCGGTGTCGATATCCGCCCACGCTGGATGTGTTGGGAGAATGTGCCAGGCGCCTTTTCGAGTGGAACTCCGAAGTATGAGGATTTTCGGATCGTGCTGGAGGAGATCGTGCGGATCTCTTTTCCCGACGAGGTCGTCCCCAGCCCCTATCCCGGTTCATGGCCGGATGCAGGCGAACTCAGAGCGGGGGATGAATTTTCTTTGGCATGGCGCTGCTTGGACGCACAGTATTGGGGCGTTGCGCAGCGTCGAAAACGCATTTTTCTCCTTGCTGACTTCGCTGGGCTGCTTGCACCGCAGCTTTTATTTGATGTTTTTGGCGAGGAGGAAAACTGCGAGGAGGAGGTCATTTAAGTGTATCGCTGCGACACAAACGGGCAGATGACAATGCTCGAGACGGGAGCGCCCGAAAAGGATGCCGAATCGCAAAAGCGCAGGCCCCAAAAGCGGGATTCCGAACTGGTCTCGATCCCATATTTTTATTTAGACCTGAAATCCAAGCATGTCGACCTTTTCGGGCAGCGACATTGGGAATTGCGTTCCCCATATCGTCATAATAAGCGACCTCTCAACACCGGAGTCGCACCCCGGAAGCCGCTCCGAGCGTCGCTGTCCAATATACTGGAGGTGGCCCCCGCTCTAAAGTATTATCTGTCGAAAACCGCCTGTATAGGCATCCTGCGCCGCGCTTTTGAGCGTGGCAAAGAACTGCCGAAGAAGCTGGCGCGTGCGCTGAAGATTCAAGCGGGGCTCATGCAGCCGGACGGTCAGCCTACCGACCTGAAGGCATTTCATGTCAACCAGCGGGACGAGGGCATCGACCTACACGGTGTGTCTGGTGCTTTGATGGCGACCAACAATATGCAGATGCAGACCTTTGTGACGCAGCCGGATGAAGCCGTTGAGGGTTTTGACGGCTACAACGGTGACCTGACCGGTGATGTAGCGGCTACGCTCGGAGTCAACTGCGGAATGTCTACCGGCAGAAACGGGGTCATGGCTTTCGCCGCCAATCAACGGGATGAAGTTCGTGACCTGCATGATGTGGCTGGGGCGCTTGGCGCACAGCCCGGAATGAAGCAGCAGACTTTTATCGCTGCTGCTTTTTCGGCAGGTCAGGGCAGAAAAGCCGGTGGTATCGGCTATCAGGAGGAATGTTCTCCTACGCTGAAAGCGGCGGAAAGCGGAACAAACATGGTGCCGTCTGTGCTGTGTCTCAACGACCAGGGCGGCAGCGTCATGGAGTGCAGTGAAAATGTGTCCGGTACTCTGCGGGCGCAGGAGCATGGACACCAGCCTCTCGTGTACGAAAACCATGGCATTGACAGTCGATATACCGGCCCACACAAGGTAGCCCCTACCATGTCCGCAAGATACGGCACGGGCTTTTCTGAACCTCGTGCACACGATACAGATTCACACGATTGACAATGCAGAGGAGGGACACTGGTAAGAGTGTCCCTCCCGTATCGTGTTTTGTGAGAGAAACCTTTATAATGCATTTGGGCGATTAGTCCAAGTGAATTGTAACAGGAGGAAAATAATGCGGGAAGAAAAAACATTTCGTGTAGTTGTTTTTCGTTTCGAGACGGATGCCGGTACCAATTATACACGGTATATGATTACGAAAAATTATATGCCGTTTTTCCCTGGCAACCAATGGCTCGAACTGAAAAGCATACGAAAGACGAGCACTGGAAAGGAATATGCAAAGAAGCTTGTAGCGTTTTTGAACTGGTTGGATTCAAGAAAGGTCACATACGAAAATGCGACAAATCACCATGTGCGAGAGTTCTTACATGAACTCGTATTTGGTAGTTTGGAGGACGAAAAGGTGCTATCACTACAGTCATCGGTGGGATATTCAACATTAACAAAGTATGTCACAGTCATCACGGGTTTTTATGGCTGGCTGGATGATATGCGACAGACAGAGATGCTTTGGAAGAAAAAATCCGTACAGGCGAATTGCTCTTTTCTGTATGGACAAATCTATTCACGGGAGTATAGATATTTGATTGACGGATATGCTGCCAGGCTTAAGTCCAGTCGTGATTACACCAAATGGTACGACAAAGCAACAAAAGAATTGCTATGTAGAAACTTCAATACTCTGCGGGATGAAGCGGTGTTGCGCCTCACCTTCGAGGGATTTCGAATCGATGAGGTTCTTAGCGTTACGCTTGACAGTTATGATGCCATAGAACAGCTTGTACAGCCAACAAGGTCAAAGGGACGAGCTAATGCCAGAAATGGAGAAAATAAACTCAGGCTTGTTGCCCTCCCCAAGAAAACCTGCGAGGTTATAGACAAGTACATCCAGACTGAAAGGGCGGATGCCGAGAGTGAGAGCGGCAAACTCAGTCAGTATTTATTTATAAATCTGAACTCCGGAAAAAGACAAGGCCTGCCTATGTCTTATCATAATTACCTAAAGATATTAAAGCGGTGTGCCACTCGTGCCGGGCTCGATGCGGCGAAAATACGAACCCACAATGGGCGCAGCACAAAAGTTATGGAATTTCTTGAACATCAGTCCCTCCATCCAGAAGACAATATTACCGATGGCATTATCATGGAAAGCTTCGGCTGGAGGAGCTTTTCATCTATCGATCATTACAGGAATCATAATAATCCCATCATAGCAAAGTCAGTCATGGAAAAGCTGCATAGGGGTGGTGAGGAAAATGAGTAAAGCAAAGCCGCTCACTGCTGAACAATGCGAAGCCGCAAGAGAGGCCATGCTTACGGGACACAGTTTGTCAAAAATATCCAGATGTGCAGGGGTTGTTGCTACGATAGAGTATATGCTTAAAGACATACGCTTACTGGAAACATATTTGCAGAGGATGGCCTCTGCCATTACCCAGAAGCGGGATCAGATATCCCATAGTGCATTGTTGCTTTCAATGTTCCATTACGAAATGTCTTCTCTGTCGCTATATGATCCAGCATTCAAGGAAATGCTTCTTAAGGCTGTGGAGCAGGAACGTATTATCCAACGGAAACTTTTCGTTGCAGGTAATTCTACAGAAGTGACACCTTACCGTGATGTTTGGAAGTTATATGAGCCGTATGGGAATGTATTACGGCTCAAACGGCTTGATTTCACAGCCATCAAACGGCCTTCTCTGCGGTCTGAGGTGAAATATTATTTCTGTTATCTATTTGAACAAAGAGGGAAAGTTTATGTGCCTCTTTTTGATGCGTGTAAGCTGGCAATCAACACACTTGCAGATATTGCGCCGGAGGTCATATATTTTGCGGATATAACGGAAGGTCATATCAGGACACTGATTTTAGCCCTTGAAGCAATGCGGAAAAATGATGGGGAACCATTGTCTCAATATTACATTGCAAAATCCGTAAACGGTCTAAAACGGATCATGTGTTACCTCATGAGCACTGAACGGGACACACAAATTAGAGCGCCAAGGCCGCGTACCAATCCGTTTGATATTGTTACATTTCACAATCTTCGCCAGTTTAACACACCTACCGAAATCATTCCGGAAGAAGTGGTGGAGCAATTGGACTTGCATCGAGAAGAAATGCCCTGTCAATACAGGCTGCTATACGATTTATTCATGAATACAGGACTGAGATTGAAAGAAGTGTACCTTCTTGAAGAAGACTGCATTGAAGAATCTCGGTACCCTAATGTCTGCCAACTGAAATATATTCCGCATAAAACACTAAGTGCAAGACATCGGCGCGGAGCTGGGGACTACCACAGGATCATGATACCCAAAGATATAGCTGGAAGGCTTTCCCAACATATCATTGAGGATGCTGAGGAAAGAAAAATAGCGGGGACATCGTATATTTTCCGAAGCAGAAGGTATGGGTATGAGAGAGCAGTTATTGACTCTCAACCATTTGTCAAATGCATCCGTGGGATTATCAGAAAGTATGATATATGCGACGAAAATGGAGAACTCTGGCACTTCACCATTAAACAATTCCGTAAAACCCTGGCTGTTAGGTTAATTGAAAACGGAGCGACTACTGTTGAATTAGCTTATTGGCTGGGGCACTTATGCAGCGACACGGCGGCGAAATATTATGCTGAAGTTCGTAAGAAAAAACTGGCGGAGCTAAATACTGAATTTTTCAGAAGCAAGTTTGAGTTGATCATGACCGGCGAACAGCTTGAAAATTATACGCAAGAAGAACGTAGGCTCCTGTATACGGATTTTTGCCTTGGTCAACGACATGTGGAACTTGGATTTTGTGTTCGGAAGGTGGCAGATGGGCCGTGCGCGGACCGATGCAGCCTTTATAATTGTGTGAATTGCCGCAACTTATGCACTGGAAAACAGTATCTTCCATATTGGAAAGGTCTTCTACAGGAACAGGAGAAACTTTTAGACCGGCTGGCAGAGGTATATAAGTCGGAGAGCATTACGGATTATTCAGAATACCTGGAGTACAAACAGGAATACCGCCTGTTGGAGTCCTACCAAAGCGTCGTAAATATGATTGAGAAAGAAGGTTGTATATGAGCAGTGCTGTCATTGCTGAAAACTATAGTGCAGCAAAGTTAAAAGAATATATCTGCTTTGTCGAACAACTTGGCTCCAATATACGCTTTCACGAAAACAAGTGGGTGTGCAGTAATTTGCGCCGCAGTCCAGCAGAAAGAAGTTGTATGTTCACATTGTACTTTGACAGGATTCCGGCACTACACAGAGAAACAGTAAAGAGCTTTGCCGCCATCAGCCTTATACGAGGGAAAAAGATATCTACCGTCAAGTCGTATGTGATGGATCTCATCCGATTTTTTGATTTCTGGTCACTTGATAAAGGCACCTTGCCGTTGAGCGGTTGCGATGAATTTGCCGTGGCCGACTTCTATCATTACCTTGAGAAAACGGAGTTTGCAGAAGCGACCCGCATTGGGATCTGGTCATCATTGAGCATATTTTTTGAAACAATGAATGGTACTGATGGCGCAAAGAGTAAAAATCCGTTTTCAGTATCCCCCTATTGCCGCCAACGCAGGTACGATGCAAAGTATATTCCAGAATCAATTGCGATTCAATTAGATACTGCATTTAAGAACGATGAGATCGCGCTCTATCTTCGGTGCGTCTATTGGTTGCTAAGGCTAATACCTTCGCGTATCGGAGAAATCCTTGGCATGAAGATAGATTGTCTAAAAAGGTTTAACGGACAGTATGTTTTGTTTATTCCCACATGGAAGCAGAATGGGGGTTGGCAGCAACCAGCCATACGAAGTATTCACCTGGAGGACAAAGGAATTGCTGGATACCTTATAGGACTAATAAAAGAGCAGCAGGAAACGGCGCGTCAGATCCAGGAGTTTCTGCCAGAAGATAAAAAAGGAATGCTGTTTTCATACCGACAGAGTTATTGCCGTAAAGGAAAACCCACATATTCTACCAAACTCTGCTTTGTGGCATCAATATTTACTGTCAACGACCATTTTCGAAAGATATGCCGTCGTTACAACATTTCGGATGAAACGGGAAATGTCTATGTGGTGACAACGCACCAGTTTCGCCATAACGGCATCACAGATCGTTTGGCAGCCGGTTTCACCGCTGCCCAGATAGCTGAGATGACAGGCCATCACGGAGATGCCATGATCTTTAACGCCTATGCGCATTTGAATCTTATGCCAGAAACGATCCGTGAAAAGCAGAATTATGTATTAGCTGAACGGCAAGAATCGGATAAACGGTATGTGCTATTTGGCGGACGAATCCTTAATATGGATGAGCAAATGGAACAGCGGCTGATGAAAAACCTCAGAGCCCATCGCGTCCGTGGGGGTATATGCAGCGATATTACAACTTGCAAAAGTGATATGTGGAATTGCCTTGAATGTAAGGCATTTGTGGCCGATACAGAACAAACAGAATACTATCGCGAACAGATAGCTCTTTGGCGTGAAAAACAAGTACGTTTTTCGGCATTTCCAATCATTTGTGAAAATGCGAAAAGAAATGCGGGCCTGTTTGAATCCATACTAAAATCAATTGAAACGGATGTGCAGAGAAATGAAGCGAACAATACCTAAATCCCTCGTCCAGCGGCAGGAGAAAACTCGCAAGGACACCGTAGAAATGGTAACACAAGCAATTCTTGTCTTGGAGTCCCAAGGCTACAATATCAAAATCAAGGATCTGATAAGCGTAACCGGTCTGTCCCGTTCCGTTTTTGCCAAACCTCATATTCGCGAAGTGCTGGTAGAATACGGAATCATTCAAACACAAACTCCTGAGAAAACCGCAGGTGCCGAAAGCACACGCAGGATGGATAGGTTGATTGCGGAAAAGAACGGTTATATCCAACGGCTTCTCCATGAAAACGAGCAGTTGCGTTACGAGGTCGAACTTCTGCGTGGAAAAGTACATATCCTCACGCACAAGGCTGCAGCGCAGGGCGAGGAACTTTTCTAAACAAATGTAATGATAGCACGATGTGAACCGGAATGTTTTCATCGTGCTATTTATTATATAAAAAATTTGTCCCACAAGCAAGGACACAACAGAAAGGAGAATGTAATCGTGTCAACAGAAAAGATAAGAAAAACCAGCGGAAACAATGTGCCGCTGGTCGAACAGGAAGCAGATGCCATCTGCATTGCAGGCAACACGGTCGACCGCCAGCCGCAGAACGGCGGCAACGGTCTTGGCTGTCAGGACGAATTGGCATACACATTGACCGCCACGGATCGGTTATCTGGATATCCAGATAAGCGGTCTAATCCCGAGGATTGAGTTATCCCGAGGGAGTAAGATTGGCCATCGTTTTTTTGTTGAGAGATAGTGTTTTTTCTGCTGTAATTCATGTTAAATCCTCCGGATAATAAATTTGCGGCGACCAGATCATAGCTGGTCGTCGCATTATGAACACGGTTAAAATGTGGTAAAATCAGGCCAAACCATATAGACGCTTTATCATCTCTTCATCGTTTACCCAGATAGGTTCAATGTGAATTCTGCCTGTATCTCCAGATACCTTTTGAATTGCCTGCCGCTTCATCTCTGTATCGGCCCATGCGTAGATTCGAGTGGTGTTGACGTCGGCATGCCCAAGGAACTCCGAGAGGAGGACAAGCGGCATCCCGGCACGATACAGATGCATAGCACGGGAATGCCTAAGCTGGTGTGGATGTACTCGTTCCGGCACTTCAGGACAAGTTTGCCTTGCCATCTCACCATACTTTTTCATAAAGAGATTAACGGCATCGGTGGACATCCTGCTTTTGCGGGCATGATGTATTGTAAAGAAAAGATAGTCATCACTCTTTCTCTGCTCGGTCGGATGGACTTTATCTAAATAAGTTTTGAGCAATTCAACCACAGATGGGGAAATGGGAACTATTCGCATTTTATTTCCTTTTCCGGTAAGGCAGATTGTTGCATGAGAATTCTGGATGCTCAAATCATGGATTTTTACATCCACCAGTTCTTGACAACGTGCTGCGGTGTCGTACATCAATCGCATAAAACAGAAGTCACGGCATCCATTCGTTTTGAAGCGGTTGGGTTGCTCAAAAAGAGTTTCCAATGCAGGAGCCGTCAAAAACTCCACAACTTTTCCCGGAGTTTTTCGGACAGAAATATTGCCGACTTCGACTTGCATATAGATTTTGCCGGAATCTAATATCCCTGCATATTTTGTGAAAGAACGAATTGCCATCAACCGCAGATTTACCGTTGCTGGAGAACATCCTCTGGATTTTGAGAGCCATTCGAGAAAACCAGTTATATTTGAGTAAGTGATGTCCTCAAAGCCAACATTGGAATATTCAAGCCCACGCTCCGCCTTAAAATAAAGGAGAAGAAGATTTATTGCCTCTCGATACGATTTCTGCGTATTTAAACTATAGCCTCTATGTCTAATCAAGTAGATGTCAAGGAAATCCCTTACTGTTTTATAGAATTTCTCATCTTTCAGTCGCATAAATCTGCCTCCATTTCAAAGGAACTATCAAGGTGCAGTTCCGGCAAATCGGTATAAAGCGTTGGAAGCAAATGAATATAGTATGCCGTGCTCTCGAGATTTGAATGGCCCATATACTCGCTCAAATACGCAAGGCAGGCATTTACATCTTTTCCTTCCTTTACCCACTGATGCAGCCGATGTGTTGCAAATGTATGCCGCAGGTCATAAAGTCTGGGCTGGATCTCACCGTATCCGGATATGCCTGCCGCCTGAAGGAACCTTCTGAATGTCGGAATGATCCACTCCATTGAGTACATTCCGTCGCCTCGGACACTTGGACTCGGGAAAAAATATTTGCGGTCGGGATATATCGTTTCCACGCACTGGTCGTAATTTCTGCACAATTCAAGCATATCTTCGGACAATACAACGATTCTGTCTTTGTGCCCTTTCGATTCAAGGATATTCACCGTCCCATTAAACAAGTTGACATCCTTTCTTCGGAGCCGTCTGGCTTCTATAGGTCTGAGACCACAACAGTAAATCATTCGGAATATTACAGATACCACCAGATGTTTTGTGGGTGCTCTAAGGCTGGGCTGCAGAGAATCTATTTCTTTGAACAACTTGGACAGATCTTCTTTTGAATAAATGTACGGGATATGCCGTCCGGTTTTCTTCGTGAGCTGAAGTGACAAAAGATACGCCTGTTCTCCTACACTATTCATGTGTTTGGCGAGCTCCCGAATCACAGATACCCTATTCAATCTGGACAGATTTTGCTCGGTCTTGGACTTCTCGGCCCATTTCATGGCTAACTCCGCGGTCAAGCAGGTCTCATTTGGAAATTGCTCACGGCAGAATTTATCAAAGGTTTGAAGAATGCACGCGCTTCCGTGGTAGTCATAGCCGAGTGCCTGTTTCTTTTCGATCAGGCCACAAATATGGGGTGCAAATGCCCCGGTGAACGTATATCTCATAACAGGGTCTCCTGAATGACCTCGATGCCGTCAAATCCGAGCGCACACATTGCCAGCTTGTCCCGGCTGATTCGCATATATGCTTTCAATGAGCCTATCTGCGTATGGCCTAAGATTTCCTTCACGGTATCGATGGGAACTTCTTGGTTTATCATGGAACTGGCGATATACCTTCTGAAACTGTGAAAACCTTTGCCGTCACCCGGAGTATACTCAACATCTGAGAGTTTCATATATTTTCTCAGGCGGTCTCCTGCAGCGGTCGAGGTCATAGCGTCAAAAGGAATACGGGAACGCACAAAGAGCGCTGGGGACTGTGTTTTAGGCCGCTCGTGAAGGATATAGTTCGCAATGGCGTTTCCTACCGATGCTTCGAGAGGCAGGTGCAGTTCCACTCCGGTTTTGTTCTGTACGAAGCGTATTTCATGATGAATCCAGTCAATGTCCGAGAGTGTTAAGCGAACAATGTCCCCAGCTCTCAGTCCCAAACTGGCGGCAACAGCAAAAATAGCAGTATCGCGGAGCGATAAAGATGGATTTTTTGCCGCTGCATCCATGACGGTATGAACCTCTTTTGAGGAAAAGGCAGGTCGCAGCTTCTTTCGGGGTGCAGGACGAGTAGTCAATACGGCGCTGAAATCGCAGCAGTTTTGTATGGACACCAAGTATGCGCTCAGATGTTTCAATGTGTTGCGTACTCTGTCCATGCTCGATTTTCGTTGAGATGCGATGAACAGCAGAAAATCGTTGACATTTACTAAATTAATATCTTGGCAAGTATGGTAACCGCTGGCATCGAGGTATGCAAAGAATTTGCGGCAGACATTCTCCTCGTCCCGTAGACTCTCAAATCCAATGGCTCGTGTATTCGCTTCATGTTGACAGAAGCTACACAGGAGTTCTTGATAGTACGGAGTCAAGGGGATTTTTGGAGCAGGTCTAACACGTTTCCAAACGATTTTTCCGGTTTGGACATACTCCTCAAAGAGAGCTGCAGCCTTTCTGACTTTCGCCCAGATTCGGTCGGCTACCAAGCCGTTTTCGTGTTCCAAGCGAAAACGATCCACAATTTCATTTGTAAAGGCAGCACTATACAATATCACCCCCTCGGAACGGTAGACCTTTATGATTGGCCACATTCCTTCGTAGTAGTAGTTTCGTATGCTGAACTTACCAAGCCCCAGAGCCCGCAATGCATCCAGCACTTTTGTGCATAGAACATCAAATACAATTTCATCGGACATAAAAACACCTCTGAATGCAGTTAGTCGACTTTCGCCGCCAACTCCATTATAGAGGTATTTTTATAATTTTTCTTATCTGGAGGTTATTTATGAACAACACACAAAAAGCATTGATAAACCAAGACGTTTGCGAACAGACCACGCCTAATCTCGGGATAACTCAATCCTCGGGATTAGATCGCCATGCGGTCTACAGCCGCCAGCGGGTGGATGCGTTCAAGGACGGCGAGGTGGTCAGCACGCAGAGCGCACGGCAGTACAAAGATGCCACCGACCTTGTCATGGATGTGGCGGAATTGGATTGCCGCAACGCCAGCGAGAATGGTGACCTGTGCGGAACGCTCCAGAAAGGAACTTCCGGCAGTTCCCTCAACTCCATCCATCCCGTCCGTAACGGTCTGCTCATTCGCCGCCTGACCCCTCTGGAGTGCGAAAGGCTGCAAGGCTTCCTTGATGGCTGGACGAATATTCCCAATGCATCGGACTCCGCCCGATATAAAGCGCTGGGCAACAGTGTGGCAATTCCTTGCGTGGAGTTTATTATGGGACAGATCTCTGCCGTTCCGCGGGCGGCATAGCTGCTTTGGTGGTATCGCTTCTGTTTCACCATGCTTCTTCGTTGGGTTTGGTGAATAGCTTTCCTTGACTTCTTCCGCTATGCTTTGCTTGCAAAATCAAAGAAAGGAGCAGGACCGATGGAGGGAAAAAAGAACCTCTGCGCCATGATCCCGGCAGAACTCCACGCAATGATCATGGCAGAAAAAGAACAGCTGGAGCTGAACACTCTGGCAGAATATGTGGAGCGCATCTTCACCGAACACTTTGAAGGAGGACAGATCAGCATGAAAGCAGAACGCACCCTGGCGGTACAGATCCCCGCAGAACTCTTCGAGCGGCTGAAAGACTATCTGGCAGCCCATAACCTCAAGCAAAAACAGTTCCTCGTTCAGCTCATCGAGAACGCGCTGGATGAGGATACGGAAGCGGAATAACCAAACATCACAGGAGGCCACAGGAACACCTGCGGCCTCTCTCATTCTCTCTGGAGGTGACCAACGATCTATATCTATCCTGATAACCTGTCTGCAAAAGCGACGCTGTGGCTGTGGGAGCTGCGGGACATCGGCATCATCGGTGTGGGGCTTCTTCTCTCTGTCCTGGCACTGACGCAGACCGGCATTGCCCTTCCGCTGGTGCTGACGGCAGTCTTTGCTTTTCTGACTATCCGGCATGAGGGCACCAGCATTCTGGACTTCATCCGCTATGCCGCGGCGTTCCTTCTGACCCGACAGCAATACTACGAATGGAGGCTCGATCCATGAAAAAGCAGAAAAAGAAAGATGCCCATGAGCAGTCCACCCGGCAGCTCATGGGCATTGATGACATCACCGACTACAGCATCGCCACCCGCATGGGAGAGCTGGTGTTCTTCATTATCAAACCCACGAACATTTCTGTCCTGCCGGATTCCGGCGTGGGGGCGCGGATCTATGCCCTGCTCAATGTGGTCAAGGGCATGGCGGAGATCGAGATGCTGGCGCTGAATTCCAAGGAGTCCTTCGAGAACAACAAGGCATTCTACCGACGCCGAGTCAGCGAGGAGGAACTGACCGCTATCCGAAAGCTGCTGGAACAAGACAGCGCGTACCTGGACCGTATCCAAGTGCTGATGGCTTCCAGCCGCGAGTTCTATATCCTCGTCCGACTGCACAGCAAAAAGGGATCCGATGTGTTCAGCTACCTTTCCCGCATCGAAAAGAGCATCAAGGACAACGGCTTCACCGTCCGCCGCGCCGGTGAGCAGGATCTCAAAAAGATGCTGGGCGTCTACTTTGAGCAGAATGTGACCACGGAGCAGTACGAGGATCACGACGGCGACCGTTGGATCATCTTCGGTGAATAAGGAGGGAAATCACTTGGCAGCAAACAGGAAAAAAGCCACAGCAAGGCACACGGAGGACACGCCGGTCAAATCCTTCTTGGATATGATCGCACCCTCCGTGGTGAAATTCAACCCCGACCACTTCATCTGCGGCAACACCTTCCGCTGCGTGTGGGCGCTGCGGGAATATCCCACCCAGACCGACGAGCAGGCTCTGCTGCGGCATCTGGGCGAAAAGGATGGTATCACCCTGCGTATCTATACCCGGCAGCTTACCCCAGCCGAGGAGGACCGCATCCTCCACAACGCCGCGAATAAAAACCGCATGAACAAGTCCAATCCCAATGACTTGCGGCAAACCATCATTGCGGAAACGAACCTGCAGGATATGATCTCCATGGAGGGCAGCCGCCACCGTAATAAAGAGCCGCTGTTCCACTGCGCGGTCTACATCGAGCTGACCGCCCCGGACTATGACACACTGAAGCTGCTGCAGACCGATGTGCTGACTGAGCTGGTGCGGAGCAAGCTCAATATAGACAGGCTCCTGCTCCGCCAGCAGCAGGGCTTCTGCTGTGTCAGTCCCGTGGGCTACAACGCCTTCGGAGCGCAGTTTGAGAGAGTTCTGCCCGCCAGCTCCGTGGCAAACCTTTATCCCTTCAACTATTCCGGCAAAACGGACGCCAAAGGCTTCTACATTGGGAAAGACAAGTACGGCAGCAACATCCTCGTCGATTTCGACCAGCGCGATGAGGACAAGACCTCCGCCAATATCCTCATACTCGGCAACTCCGGTCAGGGCAAAAGCTATTTGATGAAGCTTCTGATCCTCAATCTGCTGGAATCAGGGAAATCCGTCATTACGCTGGATGCCGAGCATGAGCAGCGGGAAATGTGCGAAGCTGTGGGCGGCTGCTTTGCCGACCTCATGGCGGGCCAGTACATCATCAATGTGCTGGAACCCAAGTGCTGGGATGACGGCGGCGAGCCTGAAGATAAGGCCGCGCCGGAAGCCTTTCGGAAAAACACATTGTTGGCACAGCACATCTCCTTTCTCAAGGATTTCTTTTGTGCCTACAAGGATCTCAGCGACGCTCATATCGATACCATCGAGATCATGCTCTCGAAGCTGTATCAGAAATGGGGCATCACAGACCGGACTAACTTCCGCCGAATGCGGCCGGAAGGCTATCCCACCCTCTCCGACCTCTATGACCTCATCGAGTCGGAGTATCAGAACTATAGTGATGGAATCCATCAGCTCTACACCGAGCAGATCTTGCGTGAGGTCCTGTTGGGGCTGCACTCTATGTGTAAAGGTGCCGACGCACAATTCTTCAATGGGCACACCAATATTACCTCCAGCCGTTTCCTCGTGTTCGGCGTCAAAGGACTGCTGGGCGCGGCAAAAAATGTGCGCAACGCCATGCTGTTCAATATTCTCTCCTTCATGTCAGATAAGCTGCTGACCGAGGGCAATACGGTGGCAGCACTGGACGAGCTGTATATCTGGCTGTCCAACCCCACTGCCATTGAGTACATCAGGAACGCACTCAAGCGTGTGCGCAAAAAGGAGTCTGCCATGCTGCTGGCCTCACAGAATCTGGAGGACTTCGACCAGGAGGGGATCCGTGAGATGACAAAACCGCTATTCAGCATCCCACCCCACCAGTTCCTGTTCAATGCGGGCTCCATCGATAAACGCAGCTACATGGAAATGCTCCAGCTGGACGAGGCGGAATATAACCTCATCAAGTTTCCGCAGCGCGGCGTATGCCTGTACAAGTGCGGCAACGAGCGCTATCTGCTGGAGGTACATGCTCCTGCATACAAGGAAACGCTGTTTGGCACGGCGGGTGGTCGCTGATGGCAGTATCCGCAGGCTTAATCGCCAAAACTGCCGCAGCCGCATTATCCAATGAAAGGCTTCGTAAAGGGACCGGCTGGGTGCTGGTCGCTGTTCTCTCACCTTTCATCCTGCTCATCGCCGTACTGTGTTCCATCGGCACAGGTGGTGCGGAGCATAACAACTATACTGTCTCTGCCTGCTTTTATGGCCCCAGCTATTCCGAAGAAGTACCTGTCGAGTTTCAAACGCATGTCACAGAGATGCGCTCGGCTTTTTCTCTTCTGGATTCGGCGGTCGCCGTGGCAAATGCTTCGGCGGAGGATGGCGGCCTTGACCCGACATGGGTCAAGGCCGTTTTCATGGCTCTCTGCTTTGGCGAGGATGCGCCCAGCAGACGAGCCGCAAACCGTTTTGCGGAGTGTTTCTACAGGGCAGAAACAAGGACTCGCACCGTAGAGGTGATGTTGGAGGATGGCACGACCTCCACGGAGGAAGAAAGCTATGCCGTGAATGTGCCGATCTCTCATGAGGAGAACTATCTAAGACTGGCTGCTCTTCTGGGCAGAGGAATTGCGCAGGATGATAAGGAGAACGCCGAACACATCTACTGGATGATCGTCGGCAGCATGGGCGAAGCCAATTACGACGGTAGCTTCCTTGCAGGCGGCGACCGAAGCGTAGAATTGGATGTCTCCGCCTTCACAGATCCCGACACCAAGAACGCCGCAGATCTTGTGACCTATGCCATCCACGCATGGGGATCCGGCTGGGGCTATGTTTGGGGCACCTATGGCAATGTGCTGACGGAATCACTCCTCGCCTACAAGCTGGAGCAGTACCCCGATGGCGTCGGTAACTACGAAGGTCTTATCCGTGCCAACTGGCTGGGCGGCAGAACCACTGACTGCGTGGGTCTCATCAAAGGCTATGGTTGGTTAAACGCTGAGACGATGGAGATCCAGTATGGCACCCACGGGATGCCGGACATTGGTGCCAATCAGATGTACTACAACGCCACGGAGTCTGGGGCTATCGATACCATGCCGGACATCCCCGGTCTTGCCGTTTGGCATGAGGGACATATTGGTGTCTACATTGGCGGCGGTCAGGTCATCGAAGCTATGGGGACAAGGTACGGTGTCGTCAAAACGGAACTGGCGAACCGCGGCTGGACACACTGGCTGAAGATACCGTATATCAATTACGACTGAGGAGGATCGCATGGAGTTTTCAAAAGATGAAGTGAAGGACAAGGTCATTTGGACAAAGGGCACGGACTTCACCGACGGATCGCCGCGATATACCTTTGAGGGACGCGACCCCGCCACGACCTATGAACGATTTCAGGTCGTTATCTATACAGAGATGGAGCGTCGATATGCACACGACCCCGGAAGCCTCTGTAATCACTATTATGGTTATGTGCGCGACGACAAAATGGAATGTGCCGAAACCATCGGACCGTACTATTCTGTCCGGGAGGCAAAGCAGAGAACGCTGGAATTGTTCAATTTGTTTATGCAGCAATACGCCAATCTAGAATTAGACAGTGCCACATCGGAATCAGCGGTTCACGGACATGATGATCAGCAGAAGCATTTTCAATACCAATGGGCAGTGGGAACACCGCAGAGGAAGTATGCAGACATGCTGGACAAGCTGATTCCGCAGCACGATGCGCACACCACCGCAGCGTGGATCGCCTTCGCGGAGGAGCTGGCAGACGGTGTGGAAAACGGCTTTGAGCAGGAAATGTCTTCTCTGGTAGCTGCGTTCCAAGAGATCTCAAAGCGGTTCAGTCCTCGTGCCGTGGAGACGGTCTATCAGGTGATCCATGCGCCAGGCAATGCGCTGCTGAGCAATGAGATCTTACCCGCAGCGGAAGCCGCGGAGCAGGGTGCAAGTTCACAAGGACTGTCTGATATGGCGGCAAGCGGACTGTTCGGTGGCGAACCGGTGCCTGAACTGAAGATGTAGGAGGAATATAGAATGGCCTATGTAAAAGTACCTGCACCATCGGTGGTGTACCACTTGGCAAAAGCAGATCGCCTCGACAGCATTCTGGATGACGGTCAGATCCGCCGCTTCGAGGACAGCGAGTGTTGGTTCTGTGAGAGCCTCCCTAAAATGAAAGCGTACATGGAGCAAACCGTGATGTGCGAGGGCAAACCCTACTATGCCGTAGGTGGTCAGCTTTGCCGCTATCCAAAGTTCGTGCCGGAGGACTATGTCCTCCTTAAACTCGCTCCCTGCCAACCGAAGGATAACTGGTATCGCTGGGATCAGGAAGTCCCGCCCGGTAGTCCGAAAGAACTGATCAACGCAGCAAAGGAGTTTTCTGCTTTGAAAATTGGTTACCGCGGTGACCTTTGGTTCAGTACGGTGGAAACCATCGATGTACCGGCCTTCCTTCACGGTAAGATCATTAGTCAAAAGCAACTGGCATCTGACGAAGCATGGTCTGCTCTGTTCAACAGAATAGAAAACGAGATGGCTGGGTACATGAAACGGCTCGACCAGCTCTCTCGTGACGAATTGATTCAGGCTGCAGATGAGATCTCCGCCATGATGACCTGCCACTCCGAGCTGATGGCGTTCAGAGAAGACCTTCCCCGCAAGGAGATGATCTTCCTGCTGCAGCAGGACAAGCCGCTGGAACTTCTGAGCGAGGCTTGGATGGAGCATCAGAATGTGGATGTGGGCGAAACTTTCCAGAGTCTGCTCACAGGTCTATATGGCGAGGCACGGCAAACGCGGGTGAGTGATATGGTTTATGCAATACAGCCGAAGACTATTGAGGAACTGCTGACAAGCTATCCGGATGATTACTTTCAGCTCATGACGCCGTGCGGCTTTGTGGATTTGACTCCTTCCGAAACGGAGAAGCTCCTACGCGGCGAAGCGACTATGGCACATCCAGGGGTCAGCGGATGCCAGATGCCGGTCGAAGCGCAGGAAATCCTGGAGATGGAGGTACTGTCCTTAAAAAGAGATGAGCATGGTTGCTGGTATGCGTTGACCGACCACCCACAGCAGAAAATGGAGCAGGCTTCGCAAGAGCCGCAGATGTTGTGATCGGAGGTGGCGAACATAGATCTATCCCTATACGAACAGGAGACCATCATCAACTTTTGTGAGGAAGAAAAGACCGCCGGTATTTACACGCACAACAAACCCCTGCGCCGAAAGCTGGAGAGTCTGGCACTGGACAGGCCGGAGGACTGCAGACTCGTCCGCGTATCCCACGATGGACGGGCGGCTGATTACATCATCCCCAAAGCGTGGGTGAAGATCATACCGCCGCGCGTGATCAGCGAGGCACAGAGAGCGGCTCTGGTAAAAGCGCGGGAGGCCGCAAATAAACGGCTGTGAAGCCTGCTCGTGCAGCGTTTCACCGACATGACCTCAACACCGAGGGGAACGATACCCCCCACGACGGACAGCCGCCGAAAGAGCGGCGTGTACAGGAGAAAAATGCATGAAAAAAGCAACGATAACAATTGCCTTTGACAGCGAGAAACTCGACGCACTTGAGTTCTCCCTGCATAAGGAACACTCTTCCGCACAGGCGTACCTGGAAAGTGCGCTGAACGCGGCCTATGAGAAAACCGTACCGGAGCCGCTGCGGGAGTATCTGGACAGCAAGGCTGTCCCCGCGCCCAAGCCAAAGCGTACCGTTAAATCGGCTACGCCGAAGCCGCAAAGCAACGAGCCAAAGCCTACTCTGATGAAGGAGGACAACTGAAGATGGCACAGCAGGAAGAAATCGTTCTGTGGATCGATCGGCGTTGGAAAAATGCCATTGAGAAGCATCTCAAAGATGAAACTTTGCAGGAGCATATGGAGAATGTGTTGGACGAGCTGTGCAATCGGCTTCCGGCACATGAGTATGAGCGTATCAGCCGTGCTATTCAGGCAGAAGCTGCCGCACAGCGTGCAGAGGAAGAAGCTGCCCGTACTTATGCCGCCTACCATGTGGTAGAAAACGGACAGGAGTGGTACTTCAAGACTACGCCCGGTGAGGAGCTGCTGGATGTCTGCAAAAAGCTGCGCAGCTACATTACTACCGACGAGAGTGCTGCGCCAGATCTGTTCATCAAAATGTTTGCAGGCGCCCAGCCCATTACAGCAGAGGAGTACGATGCACTGACTGTCCTTCGCATGCAGAACACCGGCAAAAATCGCGGCGTGTTTGATTTGGACTTCGACAAGCGCGAATTCTCAGCCGTTCACATCGTGGACGGTTGGTGGACATGGGCGATGCGGGATGTGTCTGTAGCGGCATACCATGCAACGCGCTCATCCTTTGCACCGGCGAAGGAACAGTGGAGCAAATTGCTGGATCATCTGAGTGGCAAGGAGATCACTTCGGCGGGTCATCTCTCTGCACGGAATTTCTCCTTCGGTGAGGAAATCATCGAGTCGGATGGCAAGCTCAACTTTTATGTGCAGGCGGACTTCGATGTCGATGCCGCATTCGGTACGTTTGTGTGTACCGACCAGAATGATGACTGGCTCAACATCTATGCAAACTATGATATGGAGCAGGATTGTTTGTGCGACACATTGGAGCTAAACCTCTGCCGAGGCGACGGCACCGAGGAGAATTGGAACTATCTGCTGAACGCAGCGGAGAAGGAAGTTCTGCTCCGTAAGATGGAAGCATTCTGTCAGCAGCAGACCGGCATGAGCCTGCACGAGTACGCACAGCAGCTTCGTGACGAGCAAGGTGCTGCACCGGAGCAGACCATGTGATGGGTTTGCTCACATGGTCATTTCACAAATCCAGCCATGAATTTTTTGTTGGGTTTCGTGAATAGCTTTCCCGCCTGTGCTGTGCCATTGTGTTTGCACGGGCAACACCCGCATCAAAAATCAGGAGGACTACAACATGACGATCGATACAGCAAAAGAGCTCCAGATGAACATCGCAAAGGAGGGGCTGGCACTGTTGGCGCTTCACCCCTCTTCCGATGTGCAGCTCCACCGAGAGTGCATCTCCCACATTGGGACAGCATGGGACATCCCCGTTGGTGACACACAGGAGGTCATCTCACTCCTGGACCGCGAGCTGGATGCCATCCACGCCGCAGGAAAAAATGGCACGGTGACCCATGTGCTGCCGGAAGAAGAATTACCCATAAACGCCAGTGGGCTTGAAACGCTGGACAACATCTGGGATCTGTTTGAAACGTCACTTCGTGTAGACAGCCCCTACGCCAGAACGAAGCTCTTCGAGATGGCAAAGTGGCTTGAGGAATCACAAATCCTGCTGGACTGGATCGAAAAGACACCAGCGGAAAAGCAGGCGTGGAAAGAGCAGGTCAGCTGACCATACCCTGCAGATGGAGCCACCCCGCCGTGGGTGGCTCCTCCCGTTCCAGCGTTGTTGCCACCTGTGAGCCGCTGTGTGCGGCTTTGGGGGCGAGGGTGGCATCCCTGCACCCCGGACAAGGTATCGGCGCTGTTTGCCCCCGCTTTCAACCGCCTATGGGGAAATCCGCTGAGAACCTGCCTGTTCGATAAAAGTACAAGATAAAGACCCGCTGGCGTTTTCGCCGCGGGTCGCCCACAAAGCCCCGCAGTGCGGGGCTTTTCCGCTTTGCAGATTGTAGGCGTTTTCAGCGCATTTCAACATAGCTGTAGGCGCTTTTTCTGAAAAAGCACCGTGCCGCAGGGGTTTGCGCCCACAAGAACTGACATCAAGCGAAAGGATGACAACTATGCCGAAAGAACAGATGACCATCCGGCTCTATCCTGAAACGCGCAGGCGAATGGATAGCTGGCTGGAAGAAAGCAACAGCAAAAACCGAAATGAATTCGTAGAAAAGGCTCTGCGCTTCTACATGGGCTACCTCGGAGCAGGAGATATCACCGAGTATCTCTCGGATGCATTGGTGGCAGCGCTGCGCGGGATCATTGCGGATAATACCAACCGCACCAACAGTCTCCTGTTCAAGTGTGCGGTGGAGCAAGGCATCATGGCTCATACCATTGCCGCCCACTTCCGTGACACGATGGAGGACCGCCGCGCCCTGCGCGGCTATGTGGTAGACGAGGTACTGCGCACTAACGGTCAAATCAAGTTCGAAGATGCCCAGGATGTCCAGCGGCAGTTGCCAGATGACACATGGCGAAACTGATTTTCATCTCGCCCTATATGAAAGGCGGAAGAGATGCCGCTCGGCTGGCCCATCGCACCCGCTACTTTGCCACCCGTGAGGGTGTACAGCTCCTCAAGGATGACAACGCCCATCTCCCAGCTACAAAGAAACAGCAGAAGTACATCCAGCGCCTGCTCCGCAGCTTCCCTGAAGCGAAGGAACTACCAGAGCATGAGGACTATGCAAACACACCCAATCGGCAGACTGCCTTTGACCTCATCGAACAGATACACGAAGATTTCGTCGTGCCGATGGACAGCCGAGAAAACTATCTGGACTATGTTGCAAACCGTCCCGGCGTAAAATCGTTGGGCGAACACGGTCTGTGGAATGTCGATGGAAAAGTTATCTCGCTGGAGAATGCCGTAGCAGAAGTGGCACAGCATCAGGGAAATGTGTGGACACCGATCATCTCCCTCTCTCGTGAAAATGCGGAGCGGCTGGGATATACAGACATTGAGAACTGGCAGGCACTCATCAACGCCTCCATCACGGACATCGCCAAGGGCTATAAGATCCATCCGGATCATCTGCGTTGGTATGCGGCACTCCACGAAAAAGAGAAGCACCTCCATGTCCACATGGTCATCTTCTCCACTGCCCCCAAAGAAGGTTTCCTCACCAAGCAGGGTATCCGCAGTATCAAGTCTGCACTGGTCAGCACGATCTACCGAAACGAGCGTCTGCACATCTATGAGCAGAAAGATCATCAAAGAAGTATTCTACAACAGGAAGCAGAGGAACAGATGGCGTCCCTTATTGAACAGATGTCGACGGGGACATTGCAGAATGACAAACTGGAGTTGCTGGTGGCAGACCTTGCCAAGCGGCTTCAAGAAGTCGATGGCAAGAAAGTCTACGGTTACCTGCCGCACCGCATCAAGCGTATCGTGGACGAGATCGTGGATGAGTTGGCGAAGGACGAGCGTGTGTCTGCCGCCTATTCTTTGTGGCAGGATCTTCGAGAGCAGCTCTGTATCGACTATAACCAGACGCCGCCGCAACGCATCCCCTTGTCCCAACAAAAAGAGTTTAAGACGGTACGCAATATGGTCATTCGAGAGACGCTCCGGCTCTCGGAGACGAACTTCACCTTCGAAGATGATGCCATGACGGATGAGCCGGAGCCAGAATATCCACCTGCACCCCCGGCTCAAAGTCCAGCACAAACTATCTATCAACAGGCACATTTTTATCGAAGGGCAAAAACTGTATTGAACGATGCGGACGCAGATCCCGGCGAGAAAGCGATGGCGCTGGTCACGCTCCGCCGCTTGTGGGAAGATGGCTACTCCATCGCTGCCCATCAGCTTGGGAAAGCGTATCGGGATGGGGTGGGATCTCCAGTTGACCAGGAAGCGGCGGCCGAGTGGTTTCGCAAATCCGCAGAGGCTGGAAACGACTGCTCCGCCTATGCACTGGGAAAGCTGCTGTTGGAGCAGGGCAAGTTTTCGCAGGCACGAAGCTGGCTGCAAAAAGCGGCAATGCAGAAGAATCAATACGCACAATATCGTCTCGGTAAGCTGCTGCTCATCGGTGCAGATGATGTTCCCAAAGATATGGATGCCGCCATCCGGCATCTGAAAGATTCTGCTGCACATGGCAATCAATTTGCGCAATACACATTGGGGAAGCTCTATCTGCTGGGGCATGAAGTGAAAACGGATCGTGAGGAGGCTCTGCTCTATCTTTCTCAGGCGGCAGCACAGGGCAATACCTACGCGCAGTATTTCATCGACCATCAAAACGACTTCAATGGGGCGTCCGTAGGAACTGCTGTCCTTCGGATGCTTCATCAGATGAGCCGCATATTCCGTGAGAACGCCGCACAACCCGCTATCTATGCCGGAATGCAGATCGACAAGAAACGCCGCCGCAGATTGCAGGAGAAGCGCATGGCAATGGGACACAAAGTAGACGACCACGGGGACAGCGGCTTAACTCAGCCATCACAGTAAAGGAGGAACTATGCCCAAATTTATTCCATTCACAGATACACAGAAAGAGCAGGCGGCTTCGGTGGACTTGGAGGAGTTCCTCCGTCGCCGTGGGGAGAAGCTCATCGCATCCGGTAGGGATAAGCGCCTTGTCAGCAACCACAGCATCACCATCCGCGGTTGTGAGTGGTTCGACCATGCCACCGAGCAGGGCGGAAAAGCCATTAGCTTTGTAAAACAGTTTTACGGACTCAGTTACCCAGAGGCTGTATCAATGCTGCTGGGTGATGATCTCTGCGGAAGTTATCCTGCGGCAAAGGAAAAAGTGCCAGAGCCTGCGAAACCCTTTGAGCTGCCGCCGAAGAACGAGTCCATGCGTCGGGTATATGCCTATCTGCTGCAAAAGCGATGCATCGACCGAGAGATACTCAACGCCTTCGTTCGCAAGAAGCTCATCTACGAAAGCTGCGAGAAATCCAAGGATGGGACAAAGGAATATCACAACGCCGTGTTCGTCGGATTCGATGAACACGGCGTTCCTCGTCATGGACACAAGCGCGGACTGTATACCATCGGCAAAAGCTACCGCGGCAACATCGAAGGGAGTGACCCGAAGCACAGCTTTCATTATCTCGGCGGAGATAACACGCTCTATGTATTCGAAGCCCCCATCGATCTGCTCTCCTATATCTCCCTCCACCCGGAAGGCTGGCAGGAGCATAACTATGTGGCTTGCTGCGGGACATCCTCCATTCCGGTCTTGGAGATGGTGCGGCAGCTCCCCCAGCTCCGGCAAGTGCGCCTCTGCCTGGACAATGATGCTGCCGGTCATGCTGCCAGCGAGCGCATGGCTGAGCTCTTGAAAGAACATGGTCTCACCGCAGTTCGGCTCGTACCGCAGCAAAAGGACTGGAACGACGATCTGACAGCGGATCAGAAAATAGAAAACGGAAGGAGCGACCTATGCCAAACTTTCTGCTGACAATGTGGGATACCCTGAATAGCTCCAATATAGGAGTATTAGTTGCGGCGGGACTTGGAATGTTCGCCGTCATCGGTGGACTCGCCATGCTGTCCTATCATTACACCCTCGGCAGCATCAAATCCCGAACTGTGGGCGATGGTCAGCACGGCACAGCGCGCTGGGCAACGGACAAAGAGATCCGCCAGACCTATGCCCATGTACCGTTCAGGGTCAGAGAGTGGCGAAACGGTCAAGCTCTCCCCACGGAGCAGGGGCTGGTGTTGGGCTGCAAAGGGAAGAAGAATGAAGTGACTGCGTTGGTAGATAGCGACGACATCCATTGCCTGATGATTGCGGCTTCCGGTGCGGGCAAAACGGCGTTTTTTCTCTATCCCAACTTAGAGTATGCCTGTGCATCAGGTGTCAGCTTTCTGGCTTTGGATACCAAGGGCGACCTCGCCCGCAACTACGGCTCCATTGCTCAAAAGTATTACGACTACAAGCATATCTCCGTCATTGATCTGCGCAACCCCACCCGCTCGGACGGTAACAACCTACTGACACTCATCAACCGCTATATGGACATTGCAAGAACGCAGCCGGATGATCTTGCCGCCAGAGCTAAAGCGGAGAAGTATGCCAAGATCCTCGCAAAGTCTATCGTCAGCCCGGAGGGAAACTCCGACCATGGGCAAAACGCATTTTTCTATGATGCGGCCGAGGGACTTCTGTCCTCTGTCATCCTGCTTTTGGCGGAGTTTCTGCCGCCGGACAAGGAACATCCAGAGGAGCGCCGTCATATCGTGTCCGTCTTCAAGATGGTACAGGATCTGCTGGAGCCGTCTAAAGTACGGGGTAAGTCGCAGTTTCAGGTGCTCATGGATAAACTGCCTTCTGAACACAAAGCCCGCTGGCTGGCGGGGGCAGCACTCAACAGTTCCGAGCAGGCGATGGCCTCCGTCATGTCTACCGTGCTGTCCCGGCTGAATTCCTTTCTGGATTCGGAGCTGGAACAGATCCTATGCTTCGACAGTGCCATTGACGCTGAGATGTTTGCTGCGGAGAAGTCTGCCATCTTTCTCATTCTACCGGAGGAGGATACTACAAAAAACTTCATGGCGGGTTTGATGATCCAAAACCTCTCCCGTGAACTTTTCGCCGTAGCGGATGAGAACGGCGGCAAGCTGAAAAACCGCGTCATCCTCTTCTGTGATGAGCTTGGCACCATGCCGCCCTTTGATATACTGCCCCTGTTCAGTGCGGGACGCTCTCGCCGCCTGACACTGATACCCATTATCCAGTCCATGGCACAGTTGGAGAAGAACTATGGTAAAGAGGGCGCATCTATCTTGATGGACAATTGCCAGGATGTGATCAGCGGTGGCTTTGCGCCCAACAGCGAGGCGGCAGAGACTTTTTCCAAAGCCCTTGGCAGCCGCACGGTTTTGTCTGGCACAGTCAGCCGGGGTAAGAACGACCCCAGCCAAAGTCTGCAGATGATGGAGCGCCCTCTACTGACAGCGGACGAACTCAAGTCAATTCCCAAAGGCAGCTTCATTGTGCAGAAGACCGGATGCCACCCCATGCGCACCCGCTTGCGGTTATTCCTCGAATGGGGCATCACCTTCGACGAGGAATACCGTGTGGCAGAGCAGTCTGCCCGTAAGGTCTACTACGCTGACCGAGAAGCGCTGACTCGTGCCATTCTGAAGAAATACCCGCCCAGGCTGCCAGAGCAGCAGAGCAAGCGCTCCTCCAAGAGTGCTGGACAAATGCACGATTCACCCATGCAGGACATGATCATTGCCGAGGACATCGATTATGCGCACCAGCCAAAACGCCACGCCTATAACCTGCCCCATCAGGAGGATACACCGTGAGTTACTTCGATACCATCTATGCGGATACTTTTTTGCCGCACCGCGCAATTCCTGTATATATGTACCTCAAAGACCGTTCAGGCAGCACTGGAAGCTGCTGGCCCGGCATCAAGACTATAGCCAAAGACCTCAATCTCTCCCGCAGCACGGTCAAGCGGGCACTAACCGATTTGGAGCAGCATGGCTACCTTGCCAAGCTGCCCCGGTATCGTCCCAATGGAAGCAACACCTCCAATCTATACACACTTTTATAAGCAAAAGTGGTTGGTATCAAAATATGATACCAACCACTTCATCTAAATAAAGTTTGAATATTATTGCCCTCCAAGGGGGGAACTGCGCCTATTTGCTGAACCCAGGATGGGTTCATAGTGAGCCCACCAGAACAGCCCACTCTATCGGAGATTAAGGCAGAGAAAGAACAACATATTTCTTGGGACACCGACTGTAATCTGTTTCAATTTACCTCTGCGCTTGAGGCAGTGTGTATTGTGTATGATGAAATCCAACAGGATACTTTGTCTCACGCCACGCCATTTATTCGTCAGGATCTAGACTATCCTTTTGGCAAAAATGCGGATAGCGTTTCTTTACAAGCGAATTGTGTTTCAGTGCTTTTATTGTTGCCTCATATACTTTACCCTTAGCTGGATTCAATCCTTTATACTCAAACCCAAATCTCTTTATGAATTTCTCCAGCATGTCTGAGTATACCGAAATGCCTACATGATCCACATTGATGTCATTTTCGCTCCACTCATCGAGATGTTCAAATATCCAATCAAATATTATGAGATAATTAGCCTGGGTCGCTTCTTCGGGTACGATACCAACCATTGCTATGTAAACATCAAAGACCCCACCCATGCAAAACAAATCTATCATGGAATCTCTGATGATTACTTTTCCTGTAATCAAATCGTTATATGCTTCTTCCATTACAGGATACATATCACAATAGCCAATGACTTCATCGTTTTTCACAAGAAGAATTGAAGTATCATTTTCATACTCTTTAGCAGATTGTTTCCAGTCATCAAAAGTTCCTTCTGTTTCATCATTCATTTCGTATCTGTCAGAAGGAATACATAGATAATCAATCTCCATCTCTTTCATAGTCAGGGCAGTGTAGTCCATCCCGATTTTCCCTATATCGGCAATTCTAATTAATTCCGGCCCGACAATACTATAGCCTTCGCGCTTCGTATCAGTTGCCACATTACCCATTCCGGTGAAAATGTTTACGATTTTGTCTAAATGGACATCGAGTATTTCTGGGAAAGCGTCAAGCCAATGAGTTGGTCCCAAATAAAATTCCATTGCTTCCGAAGGTAAAAAGTCCTCAATTCGCAGAGGAATGATTGGACGGTTTCTGGAAACAGCAGAGTTTATTTCGCGTAATACATAGTGTGACTTATCCGATTTGCTTGAAAATACAAGCAAAACTGCTGTAGAATTGCTGATACCTCTGATTATTTCAGCTGCGTACTCTGCCCCGGTTCGGATGTCTCGAGGAGCGATAAAACACTTGTATCCACGTTTTTCTATCCGATCTACAATGTAATCTGCAATGTCTTTGTTTTCGCTCGCATAAGAGAGGAAAAGATTATATTTAAATAGCATGGCACGTACCATTCCTTTCCCCGTATTCTCTGTAGACCGTCAAAATCTTTTCATTGAACATCGATCGCTGGACATCTTCTGAGAATAAGTTCAAAGTCATAATCCTCGTTTTGTGCGTTGACTGCCTAACAAAAGAAAAACCTATTTTAGACAATAGATATGCTCCAATGTCACTCACAGCGTCTGCGACAATTCCCTTGAAATAAATGGAACGACTATTTGCCAGTCGAAGAACAAATTCGGACCAATACAGAAGCATTTGCGTGGCGATTCCATGGTGCCTGTATTTCGGATGGACTACAATCGAAGAAAAATACCCCCAGTAACAGCTACCATCTTCATATGGCAGCACATCGTCACCAGTTATCACCGTGTCGACCACGCTCCCTGATACGATGTCTGCATAGACCGGCCCCCTTATTGGACTGAAATTGACATATCCGACAACGGTGCCGGATTCGGGGTTTACTGCCATAATGTAAATATCTTTGTTTTTCTCAAAATAGTCAAGGCAGGTATCCACTTGAAGTTGATACACATCATCATAAGATACTCGGTCCAATTGTATCGCCTCAGAAATCATCCTGTATTGTATTTTATCACCTGAAAGAATACTATACTTTTTCACACTAACACCCTCCTACGCGGCTTGATTTGCTGGAACACTTATTCTCTATACACTACGCAACATTGCATTTGTGGAATAAATGACTATTGTCTTACTGAGGAGAAGCCAACAGTTTCTTATCGCATGCGTTCAGCAAAATAGTATCCTCTATCAGAGATTAAGTCAGATTGATTAGCTCAGGGATTGCTTTTCTTTAATCTTCTTATAAAAGCCAACTCTATAAGCAAGCCAATTTCGGCAGCAAAAAAAGCAATCCAGTATCGATACTTGCCGATTCCTATGCTATACTTAATGTCACTTTTTAAAACCGCAATGAATGGCCAATACCAGCCGTTTTGGAAATTCCAATAGAATCGAGTGTTTTCATAAAGATATCTCCACCAGTTGTTAAGAAGAAACACTAAGATTGAAAATACTATTGCAAAACCAGATGTAAAGAGCACTGATGCAGTGATAGATTTTCTTTTGCAAACACGGTTGTTTACCATGCATACGCAAACAGCAATTAAGCAATAGCAAATTAGTTCATGCTCAAACACCGAGGATTCCCAATTCCTTATAAGCCACGAATTGCCAACAATAGCCGCAACAGTTAGGATAACTACAGCAATAATGAATGCAAGGCATCTGTTCTTTGATTTTCTCTTTGTAAGATCACATTGTATCTTAAACTCCTTTAATGTACCCTGCAATTCTGTCTCGTCTTCTATCGTTTCATAGTATTCACATATGCGGCGAACCAGAGCTGCGGTTGGGTCAGCAACACTCCGTAGGAGCACATATCTTTTGTCATCTCGTTCAATGATACGCTCTTCGTAATATTCATCCTCGCCAATCTTCACCAATTCCTTAGAAGAAGCATCCCACAAAAATGAAGCAAGCTTCTGCCTTATTGTACACCATGTTTTATAAACCACATTCATCACATCCATTCGGAGAACTATTAGAGGCTTCAGCAGTTGCTTCTTTCAACGGTTTAATGCGTTTTTTCATAATTACCTGCCGTTCGCTGTAACCCATCTTTTTGCAAAACGCAATTGCCGAATCCTCAAATAGATTTACAGGTGCTCGAGCAAAACAAATCGAAGTAGTTGCCATATGCTCTTCTGCCCTTTTTAATAGAGCGTTACCTATTCCTTGATGCCGACATTTTGGGAGTACATACAAGTAGTTTATTGTCCCATATGCCGATGAACATATATAATTAGCAACACCTATGACCTTTCCATCCTCTACAGCCACAATTGTAGTGCATTCACCAATCAACCGAGAAGCGACATGGTAAAAAGTGTCCCAGCTTTTCAAGTCTTGATGGCAGGTAACACTGCTATCAGGATGAACACTTTCAAAGTCTTGCATGGTAGCAAGCTCACATGCGAAATGCGTTTCTTCATCCCTACAAAAATGAATATCAAAGTTAATTTCGTTGCACATATCGCCAATCATTCATCTCGCAAATAATGATAGATGCTTCGTCTCTTTAAACATCGTCTTTTTCTTTTTCTTTCTCAGTTAGCATATCAAATGGAACGAGATCGGGGTGAATCTTTGCAAGGTCATTCCTGCTCTCTTTACTCCTCGATCCACTATAACAATACCCTTCTGCTCTCATATACGCATTCCACCGCCGATGTTCAATTAAGCGAAGCCTGTCGCGATCTGCCGGGTTTCTCTCATTAGGATTCTGATTAACCCCAGGGATATTGCACTGTAATTTCACCCTCTGGTGTATTACTGAAGCCACTGATGAGCGATAATTAAACTCGCAGTTCCAAAATGCATCCTCTGTTCCCCACTGCAAATGGCGCTTCAATGCTTCGCTTTCGAGCTGTGAATTAAGTAAAGCCGTTTCGCTATACCGCCTCTTTAAATTTCCAATGTATTGGATATCGTAGGGAACTCCTCGAAAATTCACAGCGTTGCTAAGCACATTGGCAGCATTATCATTGAATACAATTGCTTTTATTTTCGGATGCCGGTTCATCCTTTCACATCTCTCACGAATACTTACTGCACATTCAACATTCTTCTGGTCATTCCCGAGAGCAACAAATACATATGAAACAGAAGGAAGCTCCTTTATGATCTGGATACATCTTTCTGACATCGCATTGATACCCGAATGGATACTGATTGTATATTGTGCTTCACCAGTTTCATATGTGCCGTTATGCTTCTCGTCCATAAGTTCTGGACACTGAAAGGAGAATACTGATTCCGCATTCTCCCTAGAATCAATCGCCGTTAGCATCAATCGGTAATTTTCCATTTGGCCGAACCAAGAAAGGGATTTGAGTAACTCCGTCCCATAGACTCCAAGCCCTAAGATTACGATGGAAATCAGTTTTTCATCATTCTCAAGCGGCGTGGCGGTGCGGAATATGTCCGCTCCCGCTTCGTAAAGCGTTTCCGAGATAAGCGATTTAACCTCATCAATTCTCCTGATTTTCATGCCTGATGCCGGTTTTGATTGAACCAGTAGCGAGCTTTCTGCACTATTTGAAAACAGGTATAAGTGCATATTTGCATTCTCACCATGACATTGAATGAGCTGTGACGCCTGTCGTATGTTTTCGTCTTCATCTCCTCCAATAATGAACAACCGAATCCGATTTGTCTTTTTGTGAAACGATATTGGCAACACAGCAATATCATTCTTTAGGCATACTGCACCCAGCTTTCTTGCTGCACATTGTAGTTCACCACTCACTTCCCCAGTTTCCTCATAAACATCAGTAAACACGATTAGCGTTTTGGGATGATTCTCTTTTATGCTTTCTGCCAATATTAGCGCTTGTTCGTTCAATTCAGAGAAAATGCATGTTTCCGAAAAGAAGTGAGTATAATACCTTACCAATGCAGAAACATTTTTAAAAATAGACAACACTGCACCGAATGTTAAAAGTGGACTTATGATATATACAAGCGCCGAAAGCAGAAAGTAGGAAGTTGCTAAGGGTTCATTAAGGGTATACGAGTATTCTCGGATTCGGTCGAGTTCTCCATCCAAAACAAGCATTCTAAGTGTATGATGAATTGAAGAAAGCAACGCCTCAACATTAAAATTCCCCTTCGCGAAAACTGCCTCAACATATAGGGGATAATGCAGCAAAACACCAGAAGAAAAGAAAATGATAAATGAGGGTATTAGCAGCGACACTCCATTTAGCCATTTAACCGCTTGTACTCTTGCAATAATTAGAAAAGCAACAATAGCTATAAGAAACAGCGCTATCCAAAATAGTACTACTGTCATATGCGAATGATCTCCTTTTTTGCCTGTTCCAGTCCATCTTTGTGTTGCAAGAGGCTTAAAAGTTCTACATTCCAAGTCCATATGAGGACATAGGAATATATAAGGGAACCGCAAGTTTTTTTACCGATTCCAAAAAGGACGGTACGACACATTGTTCAGTATCAGCTGCTCCCAGAGTTTAAACCCTATTTCGGTATTGAGTTTGTCTTGATTCTTGGTCCAAGCAAGTATTTCAGTTGGAGAAAAATGATCAGGATACCGCAAATAGTACTCGAAGAATGTGTAAGATGTCTGAATAGTGTTGATATCCCTTGCAACCCGGGCATTGATATTCGTTCCGTTATAGTATCCGGTCCAAATATTATAGTAATATGTTAAATTTGCTATTTGTGGATATGTCCCTTTCACAAATAGCTTTCGCAGCACAGCATTTTGAGTTTTAAGTTCTTTGCTTGGCTCATCTAAAGAAAGAACCTGATCACCAATTTCAGCCTCTGCAAGGTCATGAATCAGCAACATATCAAGGATTTCTCTCTTGTTATATCCTGCTTCTTTGGTTTCTTCCGGAAGAAACAGCATTGCCATTAGCCATGCACTATAGAGATGTTCAGACACACTCTCTGGGTCAAATATGTCATGGCAAACCCATTGCTGCCGCTTGATATCTTTTATCCCCCTATACTTATCATAGATACATTGGCTAATATCAAAATTATCACAAGAAAGGAACTCCCTGAAATCATCTAAAACACTATTCAAATAAAACTCGATTTTATTGGAAGATGTATGTTGAGGACGAGTCTGGTACAGTTCAAGATAGTTTACCGCTTTTTGGACATACTCTTCCAAACCAGGCATCTTTGTTGTGACACTGCTTTGTATGCGTACCTGCAAAATAGTTGTTAGAGTAACGAGGTTGTTTTCAGAGAATTTCCCATCTCGTTTGTTTAAACTGCTGTCAACTCGACGACATAGTGCCTTAATAGCATGGCTTCCAGCCGCCAAGTCCGTATCAAGGTAATATGTATTATTTGCGGCCATCTGATACAAGTCACCATAATACTCGATAGTTGCTCCACGGTTCAATGCATTAGCGGCGTCATTTGTTATTATAGTGCAAAGGTATTCATCCATCGCATCTGCCTGGCCCTGGAATAATAACCCCGTACAAATGGCGCGAAACAAGAACTGACGATCGAGATTGTCTTGAGTAAAACTCTCGGCACCTTTTATTACCTGACATAGTTCTTCAAAGCGGTTTCGTAAAAAGCCAAGAACCATGCCAGTTAGATTGTTATATGTGAGCCGTCCAAGCCAATAGATGCCGTTACTCTTTTGGTAAATATCAAATGTGTCGTACCTCTCAATTACAAATCTATATAAATCCTCTTGCAGCGTATAACTTTCTCGTAGCATCTGAACGAAAAAAGCGCCTTCTCCAGAGGTCAACATTGTTCTGAAAAAGTGGTCGGAAGAGTCTACTTGTGCGCTGCTAATGCAATTGGAGAAATGGTAGGCAATTAAAAACTCCATATATGTATGGTGCTTATGAACAAGCGCCCACTGTCGCCCCTGATGCACCACTTTGCGAATATCTAATTTTTCATTAAAAGCGTAGTCGAAAATTGCAGCCGCAACGGATTGCAGCTGTTGTTCATCGCCATCAAGCTCCTGCAATGCCATTCTTTCATACATCGCGACAGCGGAAATGGAATTGTAAAATAGAGGAGACGATAATTCTTGTATAATCATTCGTACAAGGAAGATATCAATTTCCGTATACTTTAATCTGACCAGTGTCTGATAGACATCCTCAGATTGAAGTCCATTGCAACCATACATCTCAAAAATATCGTCAATTAACGACAATGAAGCCTCGTGATCCATAATATCGATGGAATTAGTCTCAAAAAGCCATCCACTTGGCTCGCTCAGAATCGGTATTATCTTTTTCAGACGTTGCGTGTTTTTAATTAGGCCAGTATCAATAGAAACGACCCTTCTGTACTTACCAAGTTTACGAAGCACTTCATTCAAGATATTCTCAGGAGCAGTATCAGATATCATATGTTCGCGAACGCCGTCAATAAAAAGTACGGGGCTGACTTCTGGATGCGCTTGCACATAAGACAGATAATCCGACAGTTCCGCCTGCATTTGTTTCTGCATTTGCTCTTTAATATCTTGCTCGCCGTAATCTTCCTTTTCAAAGCAATTGACAGCAATATAACATGGTAGCAAGTCGCTCTCCCCGTTGACAAACGCATCTGTCATATTGAAAAAGGCCAGCTGCAACAACATGTTCTTCGCACTACCGGGCAGCCCACATACACTGATGCTATCATTTTGCGCGATTGACTTAATACAATCAGCAAGACACGACACGCAGCATTCGGTACCAAGGTAGTCCTTGCCGTGCCGTGTAATATGTACGGTCTTTTTGAACATGCTGTTGGCCGCATTTTCAAATTTGCATCGATCTGTTCCTGTGTCAAATCTCTTTGTAAGACTATATGAGTATTTACGAGTATTTCTCTTAAGAATTGAAATTATTTCCTCCCGCGAGTAATCACAATGCTCTCTTGGTTGTATTGCGTTTGCTTCGCGCACATCGGGACGGGTTGGCAGGTTGATTTGGGCAGGGGGGTACCTATTTCATTCGCTGGTAACTGTTTATTAGGAATTATCGTATTGAGAGTATGTAGCAAAGACTCTAATGCAGTGGGAAAATCAATAAAAGCATCAATCCAATGCTTTCTCCCAAGATAGTATAAGTACTCGTCCGAAAACTGAACATTCTCTATTTTAAAGGGAATAATTGTTTTTTTGCAGTCGAATGCAAGACTGACTTCGTTGCTTACATGTCCCGATACATTGGTATGATTTGAAGCCAATAAGACAAGAGCCGAACTGTCCCTTATGGCTTGCACTATTTGTGAAGCATAATTGCTGCCTGGATCAATATTGCGAGGTGCCATCCAACATAAAACTCCATGCCTCTCCAAGTATTCACAGACTTGAGATGCCTCTCGAAATTGCTTTGAAGAATAGCTGATAAATACTTTCGCCATATTTGCTCCTCCACACATATATCTATCGTAAATGTTCTTATATTTGTCCATCCGTACTATGACTATATCAAGCCCAACTTACGCTTCGGTTTTTATCACTTTAACAAGAGAAGCAGAGCTGCCGCAGCAGCTCCATCATCAGGGCCGTCATAAGATCCTACTATAGTTCTCCCCCAGCCATAGCCTGCATAGATATAGCCATCCGCATAACATCCAATCTGCGTCTTTCCCCAGCCGTAACCAGAGTAGATTTCACCATTGCGGTACATTCCAATTTGTGTACGTCCCCAGCCATAACCGCTGTAAATGTCGCCGTCTTTGTATGAACCGATTTGCGTTTTACCCCAGCCGTAGCCTTTGTAAATGTCTCCGTTTCCACATTCGCCGACTTGAGTCTTACTAAACCAGCCCGTTCCTGAATAAATATCGGTCACAATATACACCTGCCTTTTATGCTCGCGGCGTGATTAAAATAATCAAAACAAAGCTCTACACACATTTATTCTGTATATCATCAGCATATCATCAGCATAAAATGCATTTGTTTACTTTGCTTATTTTCTTCACAAGTATCCCTGTTAGCCCAAATTTTAAGTTATGCATGTTCAGTGCAAGTTGACACAAATACAATTTTTCAGCACATGCAAAACGACATCGCTTATGTTTGCCTCAGTGGCAGCTGCCAATCTGCCTATCATCAAATCATTGAATTTTCGATTTCTGCAGCTTTAAAGAAGAGATCATGTAGATACTCGCTTATTTCTGGAGAGCCCGCATCATATGCAAAAATCAATTGACGTATTCTATTCAGGAATTGTCTCTTCGGCTCTTCATGGATTGTAGCCTTATCCAAATTTCCTAGCAAAGTCATATCATTCCCCAGAAGCTTTACCCGATCGTAATAAATATCCCGTGCCAGCGCAGCCTTTTGACAAAGTAACTTGGCACAGCACATTTGAGCTATCATTAACAAAGAATACTCCCTACTTCGCTTTGGGCAAAAGCACGAATTCACAAACAGTCGATCTCTTGGGATGCCTGAAATTTGATAGTCAGAAATATTGAGCGCGAGCGATTTTTTTATATCTTCCTCGGTGACCGTTTTTCGAACATCATATTCGACTGCTAGCCCATTTGCGTAAACAACCATATAAGGTGATGTTGCCGCAAAGTGTTCCGATAGGAGAATTTTATCAAACGAACCGATAATTAAATCAAGACAGTTGGATATATTTTCACCAGTGAGAATGATATCTATGTCTGAGTACTCCTGTGCATTTCCTTTAGCCATTGAACCTTTAAGGAGCGCCGTGATTGCGCTCTTTTTGCACTGCTGTGAAATAAAGACTATAAATTCTCTGTGTGTTTCCGTTGGAAAGTTAATTGCCTCTATTTTGTCTGCTTCTAACAATAACTTCACCCCATTTTGTATATCCACCGTATTTACCGTCTATTTCTATCGGCTTGATTTCTTCAAATCTTAAATACTTAGTATTCACAGGTTTTCCTTCATTGCTTACTGCCACAGTAATATGCGGAACCTCAATTTTGTCTATCATGTGCTGAATAACTAGATTATCAGCTTTGAGCGCAACCTTTAATCCTTCATTCAGCCCGTCGTTACCATACCCTATTATTGTGATCCGCACACTTTCTCCAAATAAAATATCATCGACGTCTGAGGGCCGGTACTTGAATGTGACATGTGGTGCTTTAATATCATTTTTCAGTGGATTCTTCCGAATCGCTTTGATTACAGATTGGAATGCATCAAACTTGACAAAACACCCCACATAAACAAATGGATGACTCATTTTATCCTCCTGATATACATTCGCTTCTGGGCGTTGATTTGAGCATCTATCTTACGCAGGCACTCTTATTTTCTTGAGTCGAACAGGTTCTTAAACACAAGAAATACGATAAGACTTATGCCGATGATACAACACACTTGTACAAGTCTGACTCCTGCTTCGTTCAAAAACCACCCAAAAAATGACTCTACAAAATCGAAACTATCTACAAGAGCTGAGAAAAAGCTCAATACAGACAGCATTAGCAAAGCTTTGTTGACATTACCATCTCGCTTTTTTTGCCCATTTTCTGCTGCCTCTCGCCGAATCTCGCCAAGAGAAATCAGTGGTTCGTGTACATCCTCATACATTTTTTTCAGCGAGAACGCTTCTGTCATACGATCATACAATTTCTGATATTGAGGAACCTCTGTCACACAGGAAAAAACAAAGTCGGTCTCAAATTCGTATAATTCCTGCCGATATTCTTCAAGTGTGCCCAAGTCGTTGTAGATGCCGATGCCGATTTTTGTCAGAAACATATATAAAACATATTTCTGGTGGAGGAGAAAAATGTACATGAATAAATACTGGGCATTAAAGTTTTTATAGAATGTTTCTCGTAGGAATTTCTCACTTCCATGATTAGGGCAAACGAGGCAAACAGCCGCTTCCGGGGATATTCCCCATGTTGTGTCTTTTGATGGAATGAATATTTCCTTCTCGTCAAGTTTATCGTCCTCAGTATAGATAAATCCGTCGCTATAACACCTGCGCAAATAGAAAAGCTCTTTTTTATAGTCATCTTGTGGCTCAACTACGAGATATGTAAGTACATTCGCTCGTTCGGTTGACGGATTTGCGTAATAGAAAAAGGAGAACTTGCTTATTGCTAAAAATTCTGAAACTAGATCCTTCGATATGTCAAGCAATGTTTTGGTGGTAGTTACATTTTTGCAGGAGATTTTCTCTCTAGAAACCTTCTTCAGATGATACTGCGCATTGGATACCCAAAAAGGGTCATCGTTTTCAAGGTTAATTTGAAACGCCACAATTCCGACTGTCGTGCGAAAGAGATAGAGCTGCACACTTAGGATTCTAAATAAGATAATCTCATCCTGCCCTCTATATAAGTGAGTGGCCGTTGAGAACCAGTCGTTTTCTGTTGCAAGATCAAATCTGTCTCTGGCCGAATCACGTAACCGATAGTGAAAACATTGACACGCCTCTTTATTGCGGCTATCAATTTTGTCTGAGACATATTTAAGCATATAGGTGAGTTCGTCGTGGATTTGCTCCCATGCGTTATTCTTATCGAACGCCTCAATGAGGGAATCAAAGTCAGCCTGCTTATAAAAAGAGAAAGGGATAAATATATATGATGTGTTTGTCAAACCACGCATAATCCACCTCAACGCTAATTCGTCTTCTGTGTTTTCCGATGCTCCGTGCCTATCCGCGCAATATGAGAAATCTGTTTATTACGCTTCCCCAAAGTCAAAAGCCGCTGGATCTTTTAATTTAGGGCAGCGAATCTCATTGCTTTCGATTTTATCTAACAAATCCTTCGGACACTCGCTGCTTCGTTCTCCGTTATTGTAATAAACACAAAACTCGCATTGGCAATCGGCAAAGCGAATTTCGCCTTCTTCATAACAAAATTTACTCATAATAACCTCTTAAGTCATAATTCTAACACTGACGATTCGCCGACCATTCTCATCGCGCCGGACACCCGTGATTCGCATTTGTTGCCCCGCGTCAAAGAGAACTTCACTCTCGTAATGTCCAGCAGAACTAATATCCCCGACATAAGCGCCATGTGCGCCTTTAGGAACATCGACTTCCAAAAGCATATCTCCACCAAACGCGGAGTTTCTTTCCAAGCTTGTACTCATAAATCCGTGGTCTGTGAATGTCTTTCCAACCAACATATTATCTGGCAGCATTCGCAACATTCCGAGTGCTTTTGACGATACGCCACGGTATACAGTACAGTCGGCGGGAATCGATGCGCCCGATAGAGCTTGGTGTATTCTAATTGCACATTCCTGATTTCCGGGATCAAATGATTTTTCCAATCCTCGCAGCCGTGCATTGATATTGCTATATGCTGTGCCTGTATAGGAGTAAATTGCCGCTTTATTCTCTTTCGAAAGCGATTCTGTCCATTCTCTCCCACAAGTTTTAATACGATCTGCCGGGGCAACCACCCCGGCAGCATGCGTACTTCCTATGCCACCTGTCCCCGCCGCAGTTCCAGCAGAAGACTCTGCTGTACTAGAAAGATAATCATTATCAATGATTTCCTGATAGGCCTCTGCAATATCTTTTGCGCTTGCCGCAAGAGCGCTTATCGATTCTGTGGATTCTTTCAGGCCAATATAGATTTCCATAATTGCCTGATTCAAGGAAGCTTTATGTGGCCCAAGGCTATCCTCGTTGTCAGAGGATATCGTTTGAAGCTGAGACGTCTTCTCAAACAAATCAGCAACCGAGGTCATAAGCACTGTAGATATGTTTTGTAGTGCAGAAATTCCCGCCTCATTAACAGCATATTTCATAGCGTTCTCCCGCCATTACTCGTCATACATACTGTACCTTCATTTTTTCAGGAGTCTCTGAGGACTCGAACTATAATGAGAATGACTCACTATAGCAATTCACTTATAGAAAGCGGTACTGCTTTGCTAAGCTTTTCATAATCGCGTGGGGGGAAGACCACTTTGATGGCTCCAGTCGCTTTTAATACCATGATGGGGGGGGCGTAGATTGGTTCTCCTGAAAGGCCCTCAGCTTGGAGCAAATATGCATCCCCAATATCAAAAGCCCCTGTGATTTTTCTTTTTGGAAAGCTATTTCTATATATCTCTAATGCTCTTTCTAGTTGAATCATAATTGTAGTTCACCTCACTTCACATTGGTACAGCACTTGGTGATTCGGCTTGTGAATGGCACATTGTCAATACGCCCACAGTATGCTCCTTGACCTTTTGCATATTCAAAGTAATTCTCTGCATGGGTCGAACCCGTTTGTGGATCTATGAATCTTGTATGTCCGTTGACTTGCTCTGCGATGAATGCATGACCGCCCCCAGCTTTCCATTGTACACAGACGATAGCTCTTGCACCATTTCCCCACATTTCCATACAATCTTCTATAACTATCCTTGCTTGTGTCCCTGAGTTTGCCGATACATTTTGCGGTTCAACGCCTTTGTACGGACTGAAGATCCCTTTTTCAAGAGGATATATCTGCGACAATTCATCGTCTCCCAGTTTAGCGGGAAGTGCAGTAACATTGTACCCTCGACGACGTGCTTCATAGGCACTAACACAACGCTGGCAGTTATAGGACCATTCAAAACTTTGGGGAGAGTAACAAGGATTAGTGTTTTTCAAATCCTCTTCGTATGTATGTTTCCCATCTATTTTTGAAAAGCGCTCTTCCGCTGTGCTACTGGCCCCATCACGGCTTTTGTGGTTGGCTCCAGCCAATGCTGACCCGATTGTCGGCGCAGCACCGCCGGTTATGGCGGAGCCAGCTATTTTCCCGACGAGCTCTTAATCCTATCGTTTCCAATTATTTCTTCGTAGGCCTCAGCAACCTCTGTCAGTTTTTCTGCAACACTGTTTGCAGGATCTGCTGCTTGTTTGACGCTCTCGGTTATTTCAGAAAGAGCCTCATCCAATGATGCTTTATGGGGGCCAAGCGTATCTTCATACTCGTCCGCTGCGGATTGAACGGTTGTTGTATACCCCTCGAGTTCTTCAACGGATTCTGTTATGGCTGAAGCCATTGTGTTCATAGCTTCAATGCCTTCTTCATTTACCGCGTACTTCATACTTTCCTCCAATCAATCAGTCTGATTTGCTTTTGCTGCAGCTTCCCGAATATCCTCAAGTTCTTGTTGAAGTGCCGCAATAATTCCTTGAATAGATTCTGTTGCGGACCGAATCTTCCCGACACATTGCTGGAGCTTTTCGTTGCTTGTAGATGCAGCCGGATCACCATCCGTGTTATCAACGCAGTCATTTCCTGCGCTCTCCATGACGCCACACTCTTCCTCGACTTGAGACACATAAGTCTGCAACGCACTGATCATTTCTTCATAGCTTTGTTCGTCTGCGTATGCCATAATCTTTCCTCCTGTTTAGATATACTTCATTGTCCACGATTACTCTGAATGCATGATGTAACCCACATTTGTAACCGAATTAATCTTCGCCCTCTGAATACGGACTTACCACAACACCATTTTCATCAACATACCAGCCTTCCCATCCAACGCCATAGTGTAAGTAGGGTCTGAATGAATACCGTTCAAGAGAATCATCAAACTGACAAATATGTTCCGGCAATGTACTCGCAACTTTATTGTTGAACAATCCTCTGGAATCCTCGACTGATAGCTGAAACGCCAATTTATATCTAAAGAAGTCTGGCTTGAATCCACATTGTTTGATGTCTGCGAAGGTGTTCAGTTGAGCCATGAAATGGTAGCCTAATCTGCTACCTTGTTTGATAACATAAACCAAATCGTCTTGGGCATTATATGCACTCGATGTTTTTTCGTCAGACATAGGTGCAGAGACTGGCACAAGTGGTTCTTGCGATTTTGGCGTAGGTTCTCGTGTCGCTGTTTCAAAATTTGCGCCGTATTCTTCACGGAATTTGGCCTCTTCTTCTGCAAGAAACACCTTAATTTCTTCTTCTGTCTTACCTGCGGCCTTTGCTTCACGCTTTAGCTTTATACGTTTAAGTGCCCATGCCTGCCCATATTTTTGCCGCCTTTCATCTTCGTCGGATGACACCACAGCCCCTGATGCCTCAAAGCCCTTTCGTACATCTGTTATCGCAGGCTTGCTTGATCCTTTGTCGGGCCTGGATTTGCTGTCTACATAATCAAAATCCATGCAAATTCGTTCGATGCCGATCAGGACGATGAGTTTGTTTGCTGTCTCCTTGTTTGTGATGGCTGTTTTTAATTTTGATATCGCATCGCAAACCGCGTCCAAATCTTCAACGACGTAGATGCCTGCACTTGCAAATGCCTGCTTATAGGCTCTGTACAAGCGGTTTTTACTGTATGCCCAGATTTCGACCTGGCCTCCCTGAAGCGAGAAGGATTTGGCTGCGGATAGCAAAATAGATGCCGCGCAGGCTTGTTCCGCTGAGCGGGAAATAAGCAGAATATTTTCCCTTGTTTCCGAAGACAAAGCCGCCGTCTTTGTCCTGACCATCAGCCTCGGCGTGCCGAATGAGACAAACATTTCTTCACCTGACAAGTCGCTCTGGCTCTGTGTTTTCAAATCATGGACATGCGTCATAAACTCCGCATTGTCGAAAGCATCAAACGTATTGCCATCAACAAGAACAGGGTGCTTATCGGTGTAACTGTTCATATCTGTTGGGGTATATTTGTCCACTACGTGCATGCCATTGCGAATCGAATCGATCATCTCGTCGCGCGGAGCATAATCCTTGAAATACATCACCAGAAAACGCTTTACCTGAGGCAGCGTATCGGCACTGATTCTGAATTTGACCAAAGCATAGTGTGGTGGGAGTGCATCCATCCAGTTGCGAACCTGCTCTGTCTTTAGATTTGCAGATAGCTCAAGCGTTTCACTGATTTCTTCCTTCGTACCCTTCATGGCGATGCGCTGCTGGATCTGCGCTCTGGCAGTTGCCGTCAATCCAGCCACGCCGGTCGTAAATGTCTGGCTGGAGAACAGAAACTTGATGCCCAGCGCCGCGCCTTTTGCCAGAATATTCTGAAGCCGCAGCTTATAGATGGGAGATTCCGCAATTGACTGAGACATAATGGAAAACTCATCCAGAATGACAAAAATAACCGGCAGCGGCTGATCCAGCTTAGTCGTATCAACTTGATCGATGCGCTGCTTCCCGAGCCGCGCAAAGAGCTTTTGCCGCTCCATCATTTCAGCAGTCAACTTGTCGATCAGGTCGAATACCAGTTCTGTAGACTCGTCAAGCAGAACGTACTTAACATGTGGGGGCAAGTGCTTGATATAACGCTTAAACTCCAATTGTTTGAAATCCGCAAGCCACAATTCAACGTTATCCGGATGGTAGTTGCGAATCAGTCCGGCAATCAATGTATGTAGCAGCGTCGATTTACCAGAGCGAGAGGCACCTACCAGATATGTTGCAAAGTTCTCGTTCTCAAACGACAAGGAATGTGCCTGATCTTTCCCGTCGATGCCGAAGGGAAGTTCTATCTTCTTATATTCCCTTACATATGTTGGCCGCTCAGTCAATGAATACCGTTTGATATATTCATTTCCTACAGTTTCCTTGACAGTTTGGTTTTTAAGCAGAGAGTCAACATACTCTGATGACAACTCACCATTGAATGAATACCATGTAAAGTGCTGCGGGGCTCCGCCGGCAAGGGTAATTGTGCTTTCGCTCTGCGTCATTACAATCTGAATCGCGTTCTGCATTGCGTACTCTGGCATATTCTCTTTTTCTGAGGCAGATTTCTTAACGCTGTTCTGATATGTGACGACTACAAGCGAAATCCCATACCGTTCATAATTCGTCATAATCCTTTGCAGAAGTTCCCGGTCTCTTCCTGCGAAAGAATTCGGCCAACCAAAAACGATGATTGTTGACAGCGGTATCTGTTTCGCGGGATCAACACTGGCGTTGTACTCAGATACAGAATCGTGAAGCTCCAGAATCTCATCAGTGTCTGCAAATCCAGAAACAATCTGTTCCAATGTTGCTGTCAGTTGATCCGGATTACGAGGAATTTGCTCCATAACGCAGGAGCTTTCCAAGGCTCGTAAGCTTCCCATTGATGCAGAGTTAAAGCGAACGGCATCCAAAACATACACTTTATGCGTCCCAACAGGGTTTTCGTTTATCGTGGTCAGCACAAGATTTTGCAGAGCTTTGTCTAGCTTTTTGCGCTTGGATGGTGTGCAGGTAATAGTCATTACATACTCTTGTGTATTGCTGATCTCAACAGGAAGCAGCACGCGCCCACCATCTACATCATAGAAATCCCCCATGGCAGTCTTAAGCCAACGCCGCTGCTCATATTCAAACGCAAACGGTGCGGCATAGGCTCCTGGCGCGATTGTAGCAGGCATTTCTTTTTTTACGGCATACGCCGTAGGCGCTGCATTATGCCAGAATTTCTGATTTTCTGCAACAACATCCCTGCCAAAAGCTGCGACTTCTTCACTTAGAGCATATTGGTTAAGCTCGCTTCTGTAGGTTTCTATTGCCCGTTTGTGTTCTTCAATCTCCGCGTTTGTCCCAGTTACTTGATCTGCCTTCAACTGTGCAATTCGCTCGCTGAACTCCACTTGTTTTTTGTTCAGGAAACACTCATCGCATTTTGCTACAACAAATACTCTCTGGGCATATGGGTCGTTACTGGATTGAGGATCAATCATCATCGCCCAATTGCGCAGTCTGTTTAGGTTTACTCGATATCCAGGAGGTGCCTCAATCGTGAGGACATTTTGGCTATCAAGATTCCTCTTAGCAAGTTCCTGAAAGCCTTTGATTTTCAACAGATATTCATCGATTTTAACCAGTTGTTCTTCAAGTTTTGCGATTCTCACAGAGGAATCCCCTGAAAATGATGCTGACAACTGCTCAATTTTGGTTTCTTCCGTTGTTATTTTGTCTTTCAACACTTGCAGCTGCTTTGATACATTTCTATAAGAGTCAATAAGTATACTCACTTGAGGACCTCCTTCCTTTCTTTTTAGCATTTACATTCTTTCTTCGTGCAGCGACTTTTTACGGCAGCTTGGACTGCACTCGGCTCAAGTGTTGGGAATGAAGAAAATGGAGAATACTTCAGTAGCGAAGAGTCTTTTACCAACGGGTATTGCTCTTGATAAAGCCTAAATCCGATTCCATACACATCCTGGCGTGTCTCAGCCAAAGTCTCCTGCTGCATTGCATAGAATGTCTCACCAATCTGATAAAGATATTGAATAGATGCCCACATAGCCATGCCTTCGTAGACAATATCTCTTGCTATGCCACTGCAAGATGCATCATTCATGCCGTAAATGCTCGCAATTTGTTTATCATCCCAGTTGAGATACTGCCAAATATGGGTCATTTCGTGAACCATTGTGTCTATTGTGGCCAAGCGAGGACTGCCATTTTCGACAAGAAGACTATATTTCCCGTTTTTACGCTGAGCAAATCCCAAGACTCTTGGCGCAACGCCAGTAGATGGCTTGAAGATCATTCCTGCACCCTTCGCAACGGTACGTGCGTCGGCCATTTTTACACAGATTGGAACACGGTATCTTATTTCAAAGAAATCCTCCATCATACCAAGCGTTCTGTAAAACAATTCACGAAAATCATCAGGCTTTGCAATTGCGCTGCTGGAGCAATCGTTACAACGAACTCTTCCATCGTTAAGCCGCTCATAGCTCACACCACTCAGAGGTAACCCGCAAAAATCGCAGTGATTTACTGCGGTGAGATCCATCTCTGTTCTGGCGATTACTTCTCTTTTTCGTGCTAGAGTCAACGAATTGTTTGACCATCCACGAACACGCAGATATTTTCGGACGGCATCGACTTGAATGCGCCCGTCAATTTCCTCAAAACCAAATTTGAGGAAGCACTCCCGCTGATACCTGGATTTTATAATCGGTGTAAGTCCCATTGCAACAAACGAAGACTCCAGATAGTCGTTATCCTCCGGCATGCCTTCATTGTCAAAAATATCGGTTCCGTCAATCGCTATAAGGTCGGGGTCATTTTCCTCCGTCGGCTGGAATTCATCTTCCGGGTGTGCTTCTTCCGGATTATGCGGCGGTGCTGACGTTACATTGACCACCTCAGAATCGGGGGCAGCTTGCGCTTCGACGTCCTCATCCAGAGCGTATTCACTTGCCTCATTCCCAGCTACCGGCGCGAGTTCGGACTCCTCCGGTTTTTCTTGCTGTGCTATCTGATCAAGGTCATATTCACCAGATGCTGTCGGAGCTGTTCCTTCGGGAGTCTCAGCACCACTGTCCGTGTGTTCTTTCTGCGTTTCAGCTTCAACTTTGTCTGCACTGGGTATCTCAACACTCTCCGATGGTTCTCCTGCATTGAACAGCTTGCGGATTCTATCGAGCATCCGCATAATCAGATTGCGCTTTTTCTTTTCTGCCGCCTCGGTAACGGAAATTTTCACCGGAACCGGGTCTTTCGACGCAGGTTCCCGCATTTTTTCATAATGCCAGTCAAGGAAATCCGCAGCAATTTCCATCAGCTTCGTGAAGTTCTTTTCTATCGCATTCAATAAGCCCAGATCTATGCTACTGTCCTCAATTATGTAGATGTAGTCGTCCTCGAAGATACCGTCCAGTTTGTACAGCATATAGTTCAACATGCCGTCGATGTCGTTCGGCTGCCGCGTTGAAACCGCGATGTACTGCCACCCATCAGGGAAAACGCTCTTAAAAATTTCCGACAGCAGGAGGCAAATTGTAAACCTGATTTTCTCATCCGAGTCAGGAAACTTTATCTGGAGCACAGACTTGTTATGATATTTTCTGGAATAATACTCGACTGTCGGGTCTTCCGAAAAATCAACGACTTTTGCAGTTCGCAGGTTATGGCTGTCTGACATCTCAAGATATCCCGAGGTATCCACATGGAAGTCAATCTGAATTTCTGCAAATTCAATGTCTCCGACTTTTCGCTGCCAAATGATGTTGCCTTGCTCACCATCAAACACATAGCGGCGGATCTGACGATAGTACTTTCTTCCTCCATATAAGTCGGATGCACGGCGCAGAACAACACCGCTCTGAGGCGATACATACTTTGCGGCATAGTACTTTCCGTCATATGTCACAAACTGTCCGGGAAGAATTATCTGCGTTACATGGTTGAATAATTTGGCGTCGCTATAGCTTTCCTCATTCTTTTCATCCTCCAGAATGAAGTATGCGTTTCTCAAAGAGTCCGAGAAAAACTTGTCAAAGGCATCATCTGTAATTGTGTAAACACGGGAAGATATCGTCGTGAATTCGTCCACAGTTGTCCGAATACTATGAACCGTAAAAACGCTGCTGTCAGCAAACGTGTATTTACACAGAAGTTTTCCGAGCGTGTCGAATGCATCGTCTGTTTCAATTCCTGCAAGGTGCAATTCCTGCAGAACTTCGTCATCAGAAACCGGATGGATAACCATCGTAAGCAAAAGCTTTAAGATGGTATTTCGTTCCGTTTTGGCGTAGTCTGGTACCAAGGAAGGAACTGCATTCGGATCAGACATAAACATCTGCCGGTTGCAGCGCATATAATCCCGCAGAAGATAGTTCTCCGACAGCACATTCACGAATGCCTGCGTTTTACCGCGTGACAAATAAGCCCGCATCATGTTAAACATGTTGCAGAACTCATCTTCAACGATGATAAAGCTCTCTTTTTGGGGCTTTGCGCTCCACAGGGTAGATGAAAACTTTATTTTTTCATAAAGGCTTTTTTGCTGGCTTGGCTGGTTCATATACCGGCATATGGTTGAATAGTACTGACCCGCAATCCACTTGATATCCTTGATTGGCGCTTTTGTCTCACTATACCAAATGACCTCTGGAATTTGATTTTTCACAGCAACCGCAGCCAGTTCGATGCCGTTTCCTAAATACTTTGTCTGTTTATCAAATAGGCGTTGCCTACTAAAGTCTCCATCTGCATTCCAAAATAAACTCGTATAGCTACAGCGAGGCAGCGGCATGGCCACCACATTAGTAATTTCAGTGCGAAGCAGATGTGAAAGCGTGTCAACCAAGCCATCCGTATAGCGATCGCAAACGCAGTATGTTGGCTTTTCTTCGGTCGTTCCCATTTCCTCCGAAAGAATACTTAGCGCTACCTGGCTGGTATTTAACATAATTGACGGCTCAATAAGTAGCGTAAAATCCGTTTCGCTGAAAAAGGCCCGGTTACTGTTAATTACGCGCTTATCATAAATTTGAGCAAATGTGAGGATTCCAACTTCGCACTCGGATTCCTTGTTGGAAAGGTACTCTACGCGCCACAAAGAACTCATATGACTGTAGTCTTTCAACAGTTCTTTCAGCCAATTTCTAATGTCTTCCGTGCATGATTTACGCCCGCAGAGAATCAGACACTTTTTTCCTGAGAGCAATGCTGTAACCATTGGTAATGTGATGTATATGCCCAAATCCCTATAAAACGGGTTGAAAAAAATGACATTTTGCCGGTGCATAAGCTGAAAGGTTGCTTGAACACAATCTATATCTGCCGTTTTATATCGGTCATCCGTATTGAAAAACGCAGCGGTTATGCAATCCCGATCGTCTTGCGAATGCTGTTTCTCTTCCAGCAGACTTGCTGCGGATTCTGTGCCGATAAACTCACACCCCGTATGTGCGGTAAGCAATGGTTCAGGAAGTATTTCTTCGTAGATTTCTCGAAGCTTGTAGTAACTGCTTATACGCTGAGCATCAGCTTCATCGCCTAAAACGCTATGGGCGAACTCTTCCTTTGTTTGTCCGTTAATGTAGTTATAAATCTCATTCATAACGGCAATGGCTGCGCAGGGATAAAACATCAGCCAAAGGCTGGAAGCCTTTCCAAGCTGCCATGTCAGCCCCAAATACAAGCCTGAAACACAGCTAAGCGCCACACATATTGTCAAAAAATACTTTCTGAAGTTAATCCACTGCTTTTTCAGAAACCATTCATCATACTCATCATCGTACTCATAGAACCCAAGTGAAAATGTTTCAAGTGTACGATTGCTTTTGATAAGTTTTGTAATGATAGGTCTGAGAGCCAGACGGATGATGCCGTATCCAAGCAGCAATGCTGCATTCATGGTCAAAATCTCACCATTTTCCAAAAAGTCTGTAAGCGTACAGAATTCAGCTGCTTTTTGAAAGTTTTTATTCCATACGAACACTCCGATAGCCATTAGCATAGGTGCTATAAATAACAACGGAAATTGTCGAACTCGTCTGTTCTTTTTCGCATTAAATGCAATTTGGAGTAACCCGAGCAGCAGGATGAACCCTATTGAAAGAAATATCTTCGTCTCATTCATCCTCATACAGCTCCTCTCGTATAATTGCTATTTGCTTTACAAACGGATACGGCGAATCCATAGACATGCCTGAATTGTTAATAGCAACAGGGTACGTGTCTCCAGTTGCAAGGGAATACAGCTTGTTTTCCCGTGGGGCAACTGTTGTGTCAATCTCCGCCCTCGTTTCTGGCCTCTTTGTCGTAAAATCTACATTCAGGTGGTACGCTTTACTCCAAGCTTTCAATTTCCCTAGCAAAATATTAATTGCCTTAATATGCTTATATTTTGAGAAATGAGCAGAACTTGAAGCAGATTTCTTCTGGTTAGATAGATTCAAATATGAGCGCCCTCTTGAATAGCTGGCAATAGCACTCATATATGAGGAATAGTCACCAGCATTTTCAACTAGTCTATTATAGGCATCTTTCAGGCGTTGATTATATTGCGCGATTAGGATGTTTAATTCTGCTTTCTGAGACAGCAATACAAGCAGCGCTGCTACCGTTATTGTGATGACGCTGCCGCATATTACATATGATAACGTACTCAGGGAGTCATTCCTGCTCATCAAAGAATCAGATAACGCCGGAATTGCACTTGCTAATAAGAGCAACATTCCAAGCAAAACGGACCAAATCGCTGGACGCTTGAGTACTCTTCCTAGAAGATTTCGTTTTACTCTATAAGCAGCTTCTTGAAGATCGGTGTTGGCCGAAACATTCTCTTTGGGCAAGATGCCTTGAATATGTACAATTTGCTGATAAATTTCGTCTGTCTTGTCTTTTAAATCCTCGGATTGGTATTTACTTAGCGGTAAAACTTCGTCAGCAGAAAATGTGCAGTTCGAGCGCATCTTATCTGCTGTTTGGTCAAGTGCTCTGCTTGCGGATTTAATTGAACCTGCAAGTTCATTCTCCGCAATCCTTTGTGCTTTTCCCCAAATAGCAGTGTCTGTAGCAGCTCCATCCGAAAGTAAATGTAATGACATCTTTTTTACTGTACACTCGTCACCCTTTGGAATTTTCAAGGCAACCGGAATTTCAACTTTGAAGTCTGGCAATTCCAATTCTTCGCAGGCATACCCCTCAATGTCTTTTTTTATGCTTCGTTCTATGCTACGTTTTGCATCACGTAATCTATCTGCGAGCATTTGAAAGGATTCTGACATAGCCTCGCAATTCATGAAAACACCAAGCTTGTACAGTCGGTATGCTTGAATAGTACTTGAGTCCCATTCGTTAATGGCCATCAACATTACAGAATACCAAAACCCAAAATCATCAGCTTCCTTTTGAATAGGGCCTTGTTTTTCAATATCGTACACCATGAAACGGCATATGCTTGGGAAGTGATTTCTCTTCCAGAATTCCGAACTTTCAGATTCCTTATGCGCAAGCCACGACTGCCCCAGGCTCTCAGCTTGGTAACTTTTACTGCGAACCGAAATGACAAGAATCGATGAAGGAAGCTTTCCGTCAAATGCATACTTCGCCGTTAGTTCTTTGTGCGCTCGTTCCCTTTGTGCATCTTCTATCGGCACATATATTGTCCGGGGTGCTTTATGTGCTTCACGAAGTATTTCGGCCTTAAATTTAATTTCAAGAGGCGGGACACCTCCAAGCATTTGCGTCAGTCGGACAAGTGGAATTGGACTTTCTTCAACAGAATCTTCTGAATCCCTGTTAATCAAGAAATCATATGGGTTGCGTGCATCTGATTCAAAGGAGGCCATGCAGTTATCGTCAATATATCTGATGATAACTGCGCGCCACTCCTTCTTATCATCCGTCAAGTTTCCTATTTCCGGAAGAGCCGTATCAATAGTGGTTCCTGCTTCTATCCATTTGCACACACCTATCCTGCCGCTGTTGATCGCTTCCGCAAATAGTGGCTGATATTGCGAAAACGCCTCCATCGTTTTTTGATTTTGAATAATCACAGAATACGTATGAATCACCACCTTTACTATGATGCGGTTTGATAATTACGGTCTAAAAGCAGCAATCTTCTCCTGAATTTGCCGTGCCTCTTTTCTCAAGCCGAGACCAACAAGCGCATTTGTAATCGTGTCGCATGTCTTATCGAAAAGCGACTCACGATAGATTGTCGGATGCACCTGACTCTCAAGAGCAACAGATTCCAAATGCCTTTCGAACTGATCCATAATCACTTTGCCTGCAACCTCGGGCAGTTCTTTTGCGCTGCAGAAATTAGACAAGTACTTCTTAATTTCTTCCAACTCAACTCTAAGCATTTCGATGACGTTGGCCTCATAATACGTATCCGTCGTCGCAGACTTCTTCATCAGCATCGGAAGGTCAAAGATGTTGTAAGAGGGGGCACTCTCCGGCCCGACACCAGGTTCTTCAATGCGGAATGTCCGTAAAGCAGAAAACAGCATCCCATCTTCGAGGGCGTTGTTCTCATTTACGTCGTTAATCGTAAGAGTCTCAACTTCTGACAAAATCTTTTGAATCAGCTCTGGATAGATTGCAATGGCATCAAGCACCTCGTAAAGCTTATCGCACTCGGTTCCATTTGAAACGATCAGGGAATCATCATCCATGTCAAGAAGAATATTCCTGAGTTTATAGATTCTTACGTCCGATCCTTCCTCAGAAAGATAGACATAGCGATTTGCCATTGCCCAGAAAAAGGATGCATACATTTCGTATTCCTGCTTTTTCTGGTTGTCCTCATCAAGGTCTGGCATCTTTGTGATAATGTGCCACCATCTATCAATGTGCGGACTGATTTCCTTGCTTCGGTGTGCTTCTGGATGAACCCCAGCTACCAACTCGTAATATGCCTTGAAGTACTCACCGCTGCTGCGGTTATATGTAATGGATTTTTCGGGTGGTGCAAACTTACTCAGATCATTTGCACGCAGGCCATAGAAAGACTGATAGAACATAATTGTGTTCTTCGGGATATCTTCATCCGGGGAGCCGCCAAAGTTCATCAGCTCTTTCCGAATCAGTTGTGCGCGTGGAGATTCGTCCCCCTTCTCCGGTGCCATTTCAATGTTAAATGTACAAGAATCGATAGGCTCACGTGCTTCGCCCATCGGGCTTTCAATAAACGGGCAAGAAAGCTTCCTCGTATCCTCGATAACTTTGCGGACATACTGATCAATCAGCGCGTATGCGTTGTCCTCCTCTTCGAAGCGACCTTCATAATCGGCTTCATTTTCGATTGCAGTAATAACATCAACATCCAACTCGCTTCCGTAGTCACGCATGACAACATTTTCGAAGTATCCCACAATGCCCTTGTCAAACAGGTCGTTAAAATAGCGATTATTATTAGGCTTATCCTTGCGCATGGCATAGTCATGAACCTTCACGTAGATATCCTTTGCAAGCTCAGAGTCGATTGAGATCGAGCTACCGGTATACGGCTTCTTCTCATAAATCTTGTCAAAGCATTCCTTTGTGGCACAAACATATCTTACAGTTGTGCCCTTGCTATCACTGTACTTTTTATAAATGTCGTTGATAGCCTTATCAATTGCTGCGACCTTGCTGTCGAAAGATTTGTAGAAACTCTCGAATGCGCTGATAAGCGACTCAATATAGTCAATTCCCTGACCGAGGACAAACGACTGCGCACATTGTACCTGATACGCGCCGATTGTATCGAAGAAGACCTTGAACTTCCGTTTCATCTCCTCCTGCTCACCAGTCGGCCGCTTTGTAAGTCTAGAAACAAGCGAATTTTTCCGATCAGAAAGATCATCAACGGTCTCTTCAACATCTTCAGTTTCTGCAATGTCGAAGGTATTCTTCTCAAATGTTTCAAAGTACTGCCGGTTATCATCTCTATCCTTGTCAACGGATTCTTTCTGCTTCTTCATCAAATCAAGAATCTTGATGAGCATGTAACGAATCGCGTTGGGGTGCAGGAACTTGTTGTCGGCACTTACCAGGTATGTCTCGAGCTTGTAGCTCAGGCCAATGTTGCTCTGAGATGCTTTTGAGCCTCTGAACATCGAATATGCGATGGTCTGGGATACTTCTTCAACATAGGCGTTCGACATCAGCCGATATTCTTCGGCAGCAGCAAAGGCATTTGCGAACTCTTCCCAGTCGTTTCCGAGGTTGTTGATCTGTTCCCGCGCATCGTCATACTTGGAACTCAAGTCAGAAGAGCAGTCTTCAAGATCATGTTCGATCTTAGAAAGCACCGCCAACACATATTCTTTCCATCTATCTGAAGTCCTTGTAACACCATTTGTGTATTTACCGGTAGATTTAATAATTGCCTTTGCAAAAGCATCATCATGCTTGGCAGCCGATTCAACCTGATTTGCATAGAACGCGGAGAGTGACTGCTCTTTTGCGCTCAACCCCTGCTCTCTCTTCTGATCATTCTCTTTGCACAGTTCCTTGTAAAGGTCGTCAAAGACCATCCACTGCTTAGAAACGCACTGCTTTGTCCATTTCAGAGCAATTAGCGTTCGGATATCTTCGAAGGGATAAACCAGCATAGATGCACCAGCGCCTGCGTAACGATTCCTGCCCCTTTCCTTGGCTAGTTTGCGGATGGTATTGTCCTCGGAAGAGTTGCTCCGCTTATTCATGGGGCCAATGGACTGCGCATAAATGCAGTTAGCCGCATGATCCAAATATTGATCAAAAGAGTTGAGCTTTCCACCTTCTGCATTTTGCGCGTCAAACAAGAAGCAAAAATCATAGGGCCGCACATCGTATTCCTCATAACCGTTGGAAGCCGCCCGCGGGAACTGCATACGAACAGAATTCGCATATCTTTCGTGCAAGGTCGCATCACCCTTCATAAGGAACGCATCCAATTCTCGCAACGTCGCATAGGCGTTTGCCTTCAGGTTGTTGCGTTCCGTTTGACCGGTAATTACTTCATAGAACACCTCTGGCAGAATAAAAAATCCTCGGGTGATGTTTGCGCTTTGACGGAAGTGTGTTTGCAGATAGTTTCGCGTATAAAGAGCAACAGGCAAAATAAGGCCAGAGCCTGTGCCACCTGCAAGGGAACTGACTATTACGACACGCAACGCCTGGTCGGCTTTGTCTTCCTCGACCTTGTAAAGGCTCTGAATCGCCTCGTGCAAGGGCTCCATCTTTCCAGCGCGGATCACCGTTTCCAGCGCAAGACGCGAAATGGAACGCACCTGACCAGCACCCTCGGTCAGCGTCTTGCCGTTCAAAATTGCATTTACCGGAAACCAGGTATCCCGTGCATGCGTATCCTTGTTCAAATACTCGCCCACAGTTTGTTTTGTAGACGTCTGAATGGTTTTGATGAAGGGGTTGCGTTCCTGAATACCGCGCAGGTCATTGATATCCGTATCAAAAACAGCAAAAGCAATATTGTTGCGCTGCTCGCCTGTAACCATTTTTGATACTCTCTCAATAATCTTACAGCCAGTTCCACCGAGGCCAATTAACAGTGTTGGTGCATTCATATCTCTTCCTCCTGTTTTTATTAGTTAGATTGGTTTGGGCTGCAAACATATGTCCATTCGCCGCGCTTTACTCGAATGCTCACGCCTGCACCTGTCTCAAATTTTTTAACTTCTTTCTTTATCGTTTCCCCGTCGAATGTTATGTAGTCTTTTCCTGCAAAAGCTTTTACGTTTGTAATACTCATTCTGTGGTGCTTTATCGCCTTAACTGACAGGGGAGGACAGCCTGTAACACCTTTGGGTACATATTTAATCGAGCCCGTTTGTGGGACATAAGGAATAATGGTTGAAAGAAGATTCTTTTCAATTACTCCGTTTCGATCTTTCCGTTTTTCTCCTGGCTCACTTGGAATACATTTGATATACGGCTTTTTCTTGAGGCTCTTGGGGAGATAGTGTTTAATAAACGGTAAATATCCCAGCAACACAAAAATTACAGCAAGAGAAATGGCTAGTTTAACAGCAAGGTCCCAGTTTCTTTCCCACCATGACCGTTCATCGGTAAGCTTCAATATGCTTTCGGTTTCACCCTGCCAGGTTTCACTGTCAAACTGTTGCTGATATACGATGCGATAATTCACATCGCAATATGTACCAGTCGATGGCTTGCCGCTAGGGAAAGAGGGCCTTAGCTCGAATATACCGAGTTCGTTACTTTTTTCTATATCAAACAATTCAATTTTGAAGTCTAGCTTATCGTCTATGATCTGAATCTGAGGCACGGAAAGTGCATCCCACTGTTCTTGGCTAAACTCACTTCCATCTATTTTTGCTTTGATTCGGATATTTTCTAGACTTGCAAATCCATCTGAGGAAACAACATAAGATGGGTTGTTTTCAACTGAAAATGTAATTTCTTTATCTTTGTAAATGTCAAAGGATAAGCTTGTCGTAACGGTATTGTAGTCAAGGTAATGTGCTGTGACATCAATAGCCAACGGTCCTTCTTCGATTTGGATTTTATCACCATTAGAATAGACCTTCTCGTGTGTTACCCCATTGTTTGTCACGACCGCCTCATAGGAAACATCGCCTAATAGCGTTGACGCTGCAACGGGATCTGATGTGCCAGCCTTAACAAAACCAAACGAAATCGTATATTCTCCAGCGGCCAGATTTGATAGATTTGTGACACTCTGGCCAGTACTATCGGTGAGATATGCAGCCACTGCTATATTGGGCTTGTAGTATATCTCGACAGTTTCAGCGCCGGAAACCTCAACTGCATAATCACCGGCCGGGAAATCGTCTTTGAATGTCGCAATTTTGCCAAGCAAATCCGTAACAGGCTGGTTGCTGTAATTCGTAGCATCACATTCGCTGTATTTTACTTCTACTGGTGTTTTTGAACTCTGTACCAAACTCCCGTCGCTTCGCTTAATCCCTGCAATCTCGACATTTGCGCCCTGTGCAAAAACTGTCAGCTCCGCCATCGGAACATCAAACGAGCATGTTTTTGCGCTTACATTCAACTCTAGTTTGTTTGAATTGAATACACGTGTGCAGATTTCTGTGATTCGATTGAGTATTTGAGCGTTTGTTTTCGCTTCGACATAAAAAATGTTGCTAGCAATGTCTTCCGTTATGCCTGCAGCATTTTGCCCCATGCCAAGGAACATAACTTTGATATCCTGTGACTTGTTGGCAAGGAAGCTGTCGATTTCGGACGAACTCATTCGTCCATCTTCGAATTCGCCATCTGTTAAAATTATGAGCCATTTTTCATCTGCAGCTGCAACATCTAAATCCGCATATGCTTTTTTTACGGCATTAAAGGGCGTGTTGTTTGCCGTGGTTTTCTGATTGTGTATCTTGGCAACATTTACATCTGAACCATCGGCACCGTCGAGGGATATTCTTGGCGGAACAGATGATCCTGCGCGGTAGTCGCTCATGTAATAGACATTCATTTTATCGGTGTCGCCAAGCATAGCGGAAAAGACTTCCATGGAGTACTTGGCTCGACACCATGTATCGACTCCCGAGTACATGCTGCCAGAATCGTCGTAGACTACATTGATAACTCTTGCTGGCGCATGTGTTGTTGCGCTTACATTAACCGGGACAACGCAAAGGAATAGAAGTATACAGGTAATAATCATGCATGGTATACGCTTCATCTTCGTTCAACTCCCTTTAATGGAAAATGCGGTACAATGTATTTCAAATGTCTTGGATTGCTATCTACTTATTATTGCCATTTTATCTATATGCCCCCTGTTAATTGGATTGGTTCCTGAGTCAATATGTACTATAATGTCCGTATTTACACTTTCGGTAACTGAAGTCAAATGACCTTATCAATCACCAGAATGAGTTTATAGTCCACTGGACTCTTGCAAACAACGGCCTGCAAGTAAAGCGGGCATATTTGCAACGCCAATATGTACCACAGGCAGGATAATATCCCACTTAGCCGACCGCACTACAGCGATGTATTTACGCCTTAAATGTCTTCGTAAAGTAAGTTCCTTGACGAAAAAAGCTGCGAAGTCCATGATCCCGCATGGCTTCGCAGCTTGACTTGACGGAGAAATTGACGGCTATTCTATTATGGTCAGGTTTAGTCGCTCCATATTTTTCTTCTTTAATTCAAAAGATGAGTGTACATATTTGTTCAATGTAATATTTACATTGGAGTGCCCTAAGATCTCGCTCAGGCTCTTAATCTCAAATCCCAGTTCAACACACCTTGTCGCAAAGGTATGTCTAAGCGCATGGTAATTCGCGTGTTCAATCCCGGATGTTTTTACATAATTTCTGAAACGATTTTGGAGCGTTCGTGGCTCGATAAACTGATTCTTCTCTCCGGTCAAAACAAATGCGTTCCTATCTGCCTGAAACTGTACAGCATATTGCATGAGAAACTGAGGGAGAGGAATATCTCGATTTGAGCTCGCGCTTTTAGGTTCTGTAATGATTATCCGTGTTTTCGATGCCATATTCTCTGGTGCTTGGATACGCTGCATGGTTTCTCTGACCTCTAAAATACCACTGTCTAGTCGAATGTGTTCCCACCGGAGTGCGCACGCTTCGCCGATTCGGATACCTGTATAGAGGCAAAGAAGAACGGTAAATTTCGTAAGATCCATGTCCTGCATTAAAACATACTCTAACTGTTGTTGCTCAATTTCCGATAATACACGCATATTTTTTCTGCTTCTTTTTACAGACAATCCAGCGGTCGAGCAAATCACGAGATGATTATTTTCTTGCGCATAGCGCATGGATCTCTTAATGACAACCAAAATATCCGACACACTCTTTGGCGAAAGCCCTCCACTTCCGTCCAGCCTCCCGCACTGGAGAAGGTGGTCAATATATTTTTCAAGGAGTGCATTGCTTATTTCGCCAATCTGGTAGCCTCCCAGAAAGGGTTGTATGTGACGCTCGACAAGATGATTATATCTTGAGAAGGTCGATTCCTTTACATGGTTTTTGGCAGAAAGTAGCCACATCTTGAGAATCTCGCTATACGATGTAGGCTGCGGGGCCCGGCTATCGGAAGTTTGAATTGGTCTTGATGCAGTTTCTTTTAGCTTGGATTTCACCTCAGAATAGCGTTTCCCATAGACATAGCCGTACTGTATCCTTCCGTGTAGTGTACGACATTTAATGTATCGACCTTCCCAACGCCCGTCTTTTCTCTTGTAGATGTTCTCGCCTCTTTTTGACATTTTCGACAGCTCCTTTCATGCCGTTTGTCGACGGTGAAAATGACGGCGCAAGACTGTGTGGAGCATACTTGTTCCACGCACAAAACAGGATTGAGTGGAACTGCGATACAGATTTCCTTGTTTTTTCGTCTTTTTGCCCCCGTCACCTTGACGAAAACGGCAGAAATTTGTATAATAATATCTGTATCTGTAGCCAAAATATGTGTCGTCAAGGAACTTACTTCACGAAAAAGAAAGTTACCCGTACGAGTGCCTGTGGCACTCGTTTTTGTTTTGCTGAAAATTCAATTCCGCACGCTTAAAACAACTATTACTTGATGTGTTCTCTGACTGGTCGTCTTGCAAACATATTTCTTTGTATTATAGCATAATATCCTGTATTGTTTCAAGCCGGACAGCGTAAAATCGTGGGTCATTTTCTACCGCCCATCACCTACAATATACTTAGGATAGGTGGTGAGTATTATATGGACACACAATTTGTGCGTGATCGAATTACCCAGTTGAGATTGAAAAAGGGCGTCTCTGAATATCAAATGAGTTATGATCTCGGACACAGCCGGAGCTATATTTATAACATATCCTCCGGTAAGTCACTGCCACCCATGGCGGAGTTCCTTCAAATCTGCGACTATTTTGATATCACACCAAGCCAATTCTTCGATGAGTCGGAGGAAAACCCTGCGCTTCTGCAAACAGCTATCGAGGAACTCCATAAATTAAATGATGATGACTTAATGCTCATCATTGGAAATATCCGCAGGCTGGCTCGCAATTAAGTCAATCGATAAAACATGTTCTCGTATGGAACAGACTGCAAGGTATCGGTGTTCGCCAAATACCTTGCGGTTCTATGTTGCCCAACAGCGGTGATTTATATCAGGTGGAAATCAAACGCCTTCTCTGCTCGCCGCGATAATTGGAAAGTGGTTGGTATCATAATATGATACCAACCACTTTGTTCAATTAAAGCACAACTGTCATCGCCCCACCAAGGGGGAACTGCGCTCGCTCGTTGAACCCAGGACAAGTTCATAGAGAACCCACCAGAACAGCTCACTCTATCGGAGATTTAAGTCAGAAAAGAAGAGTATATTACACTTCTTCATAAGCACGGAGAGTGATTGCAGGTAATGAAACTTTCATGTATAATGTTGGTAAGACTGTAATCCGCGAATAAATAACGGTACGGGTGGATGCTGAGCATAGCCATCTTTTTCGGCCAGAATGAATCGCTGGCCGGTAGTAATATCAATCGCTAAATCATTGATCGGTGAACTGCACGGGGAGGGACATATGACCTATCGTGAGCTGAATGACTTGTTTTCAAGACTTGGGCGGATAAACACGGTATTATCCGCGGCAAGCCCGTCGTGCTGATCTACCGTATGAACCATGCGGCTGGTGCGGAGGGGTTGGACGCTGTCGTGGACGAGTCCCTTCTTGCTGCAGAGCTAAAAAAAGCTGACCTAATGCTGATGAGAGAGGGAGAAGAAAATGACCTTATCTGTGTGCGTGGATGACATTAAAGGGTAGCACGGTAACCGTAATTGCCACTTCTGCGGACGGCTTTTCCTCTGAGTACGAAGTTAGAGTTTCTTCACCTCTTGCCATCGCAATTGGCGCAACAGGAGTCGCCGGTGTAGGATCTGCTGTTTTCGCAAGAAAAAGAAGAAAAGTAAATAACCCAAAAGGAAGAGAGAGGCCAGGAACACTGCTCCGGCCTCTCTCTTTTTGTATATCATTTTTCTGATTCCGAAAAGAAGTCACTCAATGTAACCCCCAGCGCCGCGCAGATACGCTCGATTGTCGGAACCCCTAACTGACTTCCACGCATCTCAGCATTCTTTAAAGTTGAATAGGAAACATCGCATAACTGAGATAGCTTGAAAAGCGAGAGGTCACGCTCGTCGGCCAACTCCATCACTCTTGCTATCGTATTCATGTAATCCCCGCCTTTCTACATTCTTTCCTTCCATCCATCCTAAAGGAAGCATAGTCCAATACTCTGTACTCAAAGGACACGCCCTACGATTTGGAATCTCGAGTCAGGCATGATTGCCTTTGGTGCGTATGCCTGATTATAGGATAGCATCACAGGCTGCATATGCAGGCAGCCATAACTATCAGTAAATGCATCCCTTTGGTGCTCATCGGGCTCCTGCTCGCTGTAGACCTTCAAATAGCCATCACCATCATAGACAAAGATGCCAACTTCACCAACGGCCAATTTCTCGCATTCCTCTACCCAAACGATCTGACCGTCATGATAGACCGGCTCCATACTGTCACCAGAAACCCGCACGCCAAAATCGGCACCTTTCGGAACAGACTTCTCAGGGAAACTAACCATCTCAAAGTTCCCTTCTTCAAGGAACTCGCCGGTACCAGCAGATACCGCAAGATTGCTCACAGGCATATCTATGTACTTGAGAATACTGACCACCTTCGGCTGCGGCTTATATCTTCCTGAAGCAATCAGGTCATCCCTGTACTCTCTGACCTTTGCCAAACCAGTATCATTGAGTACCGGCGTATGACTACTGCAAAAATAAGAAACATCCACATCCAGATCAAGCGCATGGCAGACGGCCATCATCTGATAGGCGTTAGGCAGGGCACTGCCCTTTGCCCACTTATTGATGCCGCTGGGGGACATTGTTACCCCATACTGCCGCAGAAGTGCGCTGAAGTCGACAAGGCTGAGCCCAGCTTTGCGTCGTGCTTCATCAATGCGAGCTCCGATAACATTTTCCTGACGCTCCGTCTCTGCATTATAGTTCGCGTGATTCGTTATCGGGAGAGAAAGAATTTTAGCTTTGCTCTTACTCATAATAGCGACCGCCTTTTCTGTTTATGGCTTCAGTATATAGCGGAAAACACTCACTGTCAATAGAAAATTGACTATTACTCTACAAATGCGACATTGACATAGATAAACAATCAAATTATTATGAAGGCACACGGACAAGATAAGAGGTGAAAAAACATGGATAGTGAGCGTGTTATTCTGCACAGTGACATGAACTCCTTCTACGCATCCGTTGAGATGATGCTCGATCCTGAGCTCAAAGGGAAGCCTGTTGCGGTGTGCGGATCGACGGAAGAGCGTCATGGTATCGTCTTAGCCAAGTCAGACTTAGCCAAGAAAGCCGGAGTAAAAACTGGCATGGTAAATTGGGAAGCTCGGCAGCTTTGCCCAGGGCTGATCGTTGTACCGCCTCAGTACGACCAGTACCTCAAGTATTCTGAGCAGGCTCGCCAAATCTACCACCGATACACGGACCTTGTTGAACCGTATGGCATGGATGAGTGCTGGCTCGATGTGACCGGCTCCAGTATTTGCGGAACAGGCATGGAGATCGCCGAGGCGATTCGGCAGACAACAAAGGACGAGCTTGGCCTGACGGTGAGCATCGGAGTGTCGTTCAACAAGATCTTTGCCAAACTCGGGTCGGACATGAAGAAGCCGGATGCAATCACCGAAATCAGGCAGGATAACTTCAAGGAAAGGATCTGGCCGCTCGATGCCGCCGAGTTGCTCTATGTGGGAAGATCCACAGAAAACAAACTGGCCCAATATGGGATCCGCACCATCGGTGATGTGGCAAAGACCTCTCCGGAAACGCTCCAACATATGCTGGGGATCAACGGCATCAAGCTCTGGAGGTATGCAAACGGAACGAATACTTCTCGTGTCATGCACAAGGACTTTGTCAGCCCCGTCAAGTCCATCGGACACGGGATCACCTGTACTGCTGACCTGCAAACGCCGGAAGAAGTCTTCCGAGTCATGCTGGAATTGAGCCAGGATGTTGGGCATCGGCTCCGTGTCCACGAGTTGATGGCCTGTGGTGTCCAAGTCTCCGTCCGGGCAAATGACCTGTATGGCTCACAATACCAGTGTAAGCTCCCGTTCAGAACACAGCTACCAAGCGAAATCGCGAGGGCAGGCTTTCATCTGTTTATGGAACGATATCGGTGGGACAAGCCAATTCGAGCTGTCACTATCCGTGGTATTGATTTGGTATCACAGAAAGAAGCAGAGCAGCTCTCCATGTTCGTGGATCATCAGAAGCGGGATCGTCGCATCCGTCTGGAGGACGCTGTTGAGGACATTCGAAAAAGGTTCGGCAAACGAGCCATTTCCTACGCTGTGCTTATGGGTGACTTGAAGATCCCTGATGACGGTAGGCAGTTGGTGACCATGCCTGGACTTATGTATCAGTAACTACTGCCAACTGAAGGGAAGAGGCTGAACAAGATGAAAATGCAATTCCACAAAGCCGTGGTGAAGGTGTTGGTCGTCGTAGCACCAGACCGCACCAAAACTCCTGTCTCTCTGACTTTTGAAGATGGGAAGGAATATCCCATCGACCGTGTTTGCGGCAGGCGGAGAGCCGCAGCAACAAAAGTTGGTGGAACAGGTATCCGTTATACGATCATGATTGG
>OJJV01000190.1_pt1 | contig 60144 bp, 60 predicted proteins | sample 1596391 | NCBI WGS metagenome assembly OJJV01 (sample SAMEA4350164, study PRJEB24818) | metagenome | biome: human; feature: gut; material: faeces | place: Denmark | collected 2013-09
CATGGTTTCTACAACCATTCTCTTGAACTCCGGCGTATATCGTTTGTTTGGTACTCCTTTTGGCATAGCAAAACACCCCACTTGTTAGATAGTATATCATACTGTCTAACAAATGGGGTGCAGTTCAATTTCGCTCTCGCGGTGTTTTTGCGTTTTGATATGAAAAAGCCCGCATCGCTTCTGCGATGCGGGCTCTGTTTGGCAATAAGATAAGTAAAAAATTACTTGATCTCGACGGTTGCGCCGACGGCCTCGAGCTGAGCCTTGAGAGCCTCTGCGTCTTCCTTGGAGATGCCTTCCTTGATCTTGGCAGGAACGCCTTCGACCATTGCCTTTGCCTCTGCGAGGCCGAGGCCGGTGATGCCGCGGACTTCCTTGATGACCTTGATCTTCTCTGCGCCGAAAGCGGTCATGACGACGTCGAACTCGGTCTTCTCTTCGACGGCTGCTGCGGCTGCGCCGGCTGCGGGAGCGGCGACTGCTGCTGCGGAGACACCGAAGGTGTCCTCAAGTGCGTGGACGAGCTCGCTGAGCTCAAGAACGGAGAGACCCTTGATCTCTTCGATCATAGCAGTGATTTTTTCACTCATTGTAATTTCCTCCATTAAAATCTTTGTGTGCTGCGGAATTATTCAGCAGCTTCGGCAGCGGGAGCTTCAACAGAGCCGCCCTTCTGCTCAAGAATCTGACCGAGGCAAACGGCCAGGCCGGTGATAGGCGCGATCATGGTGCCCAGAACCTTCGCATACAGAGCGTCCTTGGAGGGCAGCTCTGCCATCTCTGCGATCTCAGCATCACTGAGGACCTTGCCCTCCATGAAGGCGGCCTTGATGTTGAAACGCTCGCCCAGCTTCTTGCTGTAGTCGTTGAGGATGCGGAAGGGAGCGATGGGATCATTCTCCGCGGTTGCCAGAGAGGTGGTGCCGTTGAGGACGTGATCGAGTTCGTTCATCCCCAGCTTGTCCAGAGCCTTTCTGGTCAGGGTGTTCTTGACGACGGTGTAGTCAACAGCGTCCTTGCGCAGCTCGGTACGCAGTGCGGTGTCCTCAGAAACGGTGATTCCCTTGTAATCAACGAGGACGCCTGCGCTGGCGTTCTTGATACGCTCGGCGAGCGCTTCCACTATCGCCTGCTTTTCGCTAAGAACCTTTGCGTTTGGCATGTGTGTTTTTCACCTCCACACGAATGATGGTCACGCTCATAAAGAAAACCCTTGCATCCTAAGACGCAAAGGCACATAACAATCAAATAAAATTGTTGATGTCCTCGGCAGGATTTACGGCCAAGGCCACCTGCTGTCTCCGGAGCGCCCCAATATAATACTATACGGAATCGGCGCTGTCAAGCATTTTTTGCTGATTTTCCGCTGTTTTATGACGGGGTATCAAATGCGCTGCCGCGGGAAATACTAACTCCGCGTCCATAAACAGGACAGATAGGAGACAGTATGCAGGGAAAAGTCGAAATTTGCGGAGTAAACACCGCGCGGCTGCCGGTGCTGAAAGGCGCCGAGACCCGCGCCCTGCTGGAAAAGGCTCACGCCGGAGACCGATCTGCGCGCGAGGAGCTTATTTCCGGCAACCTCCGGCTGGTATTGTCGGTGGTGCAGAAGTTCGCCGGACGCGGCGAGAGCATGGACGACCTGTTTCAGGTCGGGTGCATCGGGCTTATAAAGGCGATCGACTGCTTTGACCTGAACCAGAACGTCCAGTTTTCAACCTACGGCGTGCCGATGATCGCGGGCGAGCTGCGCCGCTTCCTGCGCGACCACAGCGCGATCCGTGTGTCGCGCTCGATGCGCGACACGGCGTATCGGGTCTTGCAGGTCAAGGAGAAGCTCATCGCCGAAAACGGGCGGGAGCCGGACGTCGAGACGATAGCCAAGGCGCTTGGCATCAAACGCGAGGAGGTCGTGTTCGCGATGGATGCGATATGCGATCCGGTGTCGCTCTACGAACCGGTGTTCAGTGACGTCGGGGAGAGCACCTGCGTCATGGATCAGATCGGCGACACGCGCAACACGGACGAGCACTGGCTGGAGCAGATCGCATTGCAGGAGGCGATGCGCCGCCTGAGCGAGCGCGAGAAACGCATCCTTGCGCTGCGGTTCTATGACGGCCGAACGCAGATGGAGGTCGCAAAAGAGGTCGGGATATCTCAGGCACAGGTATCGCGGCTGGAGAAGAACGCGATAAACCAGATCAAGAAGAATATCACAGCGTGATCATAATATGCAGAAAAATCACCGCGGAAATTTTCCGCGGTGATTTTTTATCGCAGGTCGAATATTGTGACGGTGCAGGAGTCAAACACGGCGGGGTAGTTTTCAGCGAGGTAGCCGTAGATGTTCCCGTCGAGCATCCGCTCCGCGGAGCCGAAATACACGTACCCGATCTTATATTCCCCGCGCAGGCGCTCGAACGCCTCGGCATCGGTCAGCATCTCCTGTGCGTCGCGCTGTGCGCCGGTGTAGTCCAACCCGTGATAGTACAGATACGACGGGCTGCCGCAGACGATATTGCGTCCGGTCAGCGCGGCGACTGTGTTGTTATGGTTGTCGTCGGTCAGGAACACGGCGTCCGGTTCTGTGTTCGCCATGATATACTCCGCTGCCGACACGTCGTCCGCGCTGAACAGCCGGTAAGCGTGATCCGGCAGACCGGACACGACCTCGCGCCCAAGCGTGAATACCGCGGCGCTGCAGCCGATGACCACGACCAGCGCGAGGAATGCCGCGCGGAGCGGCTTTGTCTTCAGCCTTTCGACGAGCAGCATTATGAAGTCTGCAACCAGGAAGCAGGCGAACAGATAAGCAACATAGAAGAGCTTGTTATTGTCATACGGATTGGGCTGGAACAGTACGATTTCGCCGAGGACGAATATCAGCGCCGCTCCGGAGAATACGGGGCGCTGCTCGCGCGGGCAGAACACCAGTGCGAATGGGGTCATTGCGAACACGAGGCCGACGTTTTTCAGCCAGAACCAGAGCCAGTTCTCCTGCCCCTGATTCACCCAGTCCAGCCCAATGCGCAGAAAATGCGAGTTGCCCTCGACGGAGCGCAGCGTCCACAGCATGAGCTGCGGCGCGGCGAGCAGCACCGCGGGCAGTCCGAAGCGCAGCCAGCGGCGGAACCACGCCATGCACAGCCCGTCGCGGCGGAGCGAATAGAGCAGCCAGCAGAACGCGACAAGCCCCAGCGCAAAATAGGAGTGCGTGTGTATCATCGGCAGCAGCCCGCCAAAGATGCCCGCCGGTAGCCACGCGCGCTCGTCGCCGCGGAACACAGCGCGGTACAGCAGGTACAGTATCGCAAACAGCGCTGCCCAGCCGAACAGCGTCGCGCGCTGCGGCAGCAGCATGTCCGCGATGACGTTCACCCAGCGGATGCCGCGGTCGGTGAGATTCGTCGGCGTGGTGTAAAAGCCGGTGAAAAGCTCGGTCAGGCTGTAGTCACCCATGAAATATATCATGCCGAGACCGCCGTTGAGGAAGAACAGGATAAACGCCAGCACCGCCGCGCCGCGTCTGTGGACTATCTCGCGGCCGAGGAACCAGCCCCCGCAGAAAACCTGAGCCAGCGCAAAGACCATCGGCACGATGTACGCCGCGCGCAGCGGCAGACCGAGCAGGTACAGGCTCGCCGACACGCTGTCGCACAGGAAGGGATAGCACAGGCGCGAGCCGGGCAGGATGCTGTATTCAAACGGGAAGTTTCCCTGTTCGGCCATCGATGTGATGAAGCCGAGGTGCATACACATGTCGCCGTAGCTGCACTGGCCGCTGTAAAGCCCGCCGCCGTAGGAGCTGAGGGTGTGGGTGCACAGCAGGTACACGCACAGCGCGAGAAACGGCGGCAGCAGGAATATGAGCGGCCTGTCGCCGCGCGGCTCGTCCGCGTCCGGAGAGAACGGCGTTTTCCTGTGCAGCCGGAGGGAAAGCGCCGCTATTATAAACCCGCAGCCAAGCCCCGCGAGGTGTGCGCCGCGCGTGAAGCCCATGAGAAACGCAAATGGGATCGGCGCCCACATTGACAGCACAGTTCCCGCCGCGCTGCCGAGCCACAGCCGCACCGCGAGCCGTTTCTCTGCGAAATATTTATATGCCAGCAGTACGCCCAGCGCCTGCCAGAACAAAAACCACAAGATACCGAGCATCTGATCCTCCGAGTCCTGATAATATACCCAGATTATAAAACAAAGCTCCCGCAAGTTCAATACTTGCGGAAGACGGACGGGTGATACAAAAAGAAAAGACACACGAGAGTGTGTCTTTTCTGGAGCTGCTACCCAGATTCGAACTGGGGACCTCATCCTTACCAAGGATGCGCTCTACCTACTGAGCTATAGCAGCAAAGTATATGCCCCTTAAAAAGGGGCATATGTTGTGGCGACCGAGAAGGGACTTGAACCCTCGACCTCCGGCGTGACAGGCCGGCGTTCTAACCAGCTGAACTACTCGGCCACAGCTCCGTTAATATAACAAATATAGCGGAGTTTGTCAATAGGTTTTTTCAAAAAATTTGCGTCTTATATCACAGCGCCGCATAAATTTCCGCGCCGTGGCTCATGAGCCAGCGATAGAGCAGGATGTCTGCCGCCGCTATCGCCGCCGCAAAGCCCCACGCGCAGATGTTGAAGTCCACATCGCATGCAGCGTACAGGACTATCGGCGGGATCAGCGCCGCCCAGCTTATCAGCATTGTGAACAGCAGCCCCACGCCCGTTTTGACCGCCTGTGCCTCGTTGCTCCAGTCCAGACTCGGATGGCGCAGGTTCTCGACAAGGCCAAGTATGCCCGTGAACACGCCGAACAGCAGCGGGATGATTATCAGCGCCGCCGCGTCCGCCGCATCGGGGCGCGCGACGAATACCGCCGCAAGCGAGGCGATAAGCGCGGGGATCAGGCAGATGTAAAGGTGGAGCCGGAGCTTTGCGCAGAGCACCTGCTGCACCGTGACCGGCAGTGACTGCGCTATCCACAGGCTGCGCCCCTCAAGATTCACCGACGGGGCGCTGACAAAATTCATGCTGCCCAGCAGGCATATCGCGGCCAGCAGCAGCGGGCACAGCTGCGCGCTTATGCCGGGCATCGAGAACAGCTCCGTTATGTCCGCGCGCTTTATCACGAGCGCCACGGCGGCGATTATCATCATGATCGCGCCGAGTCCGGCGTTGACCATGTACGCGGAGCTGGAGAAGAATCTCGCAAATTCGCGGCCGAGCAGCGCGGCGTCCGGAGCCTTGGCCGCCTCGCGCTTTTCGACGTACTTGTTTCTGACCCCGCCGCGCTTCATCGTGGCGGTGCGGATGAAGTTGCGCTCAAGCAGCAGATATGCCGCCGCGCTCACAGCGACGAGCACCGCGCATACCACCGCGAGCAAATCGCCGCGGCCGAGCGCAATAGCCGCGCCCACGGCGTATAGCGGCGACGAGCTGCCTACGGAATCGGCGATGGCCTGCGCCTGAGACTGCGCGTCGCTCAGAAGTCCGGTGTTGAGCTTCATCATCAGCCAGCTGTATCCGAGGATCAGCGCGACGCACAGCAGCATACCGATGACGCCCTTGCCCTTGCCGATATGCGCCGTGATGACGCTGAACAGCCAGCCGAACAGCGCGGATACCGCCAGCGCGAAGAACGGCAGCAGCGCAAATATCAGCGCGAAGGCCAGAACCTCATAGCCGCCGACCGTGCCCAGCGAGCAGCGGACGATGATGACGGGGATCACGACCGGCAGACTGAACACAAGATTTATGACGAGCAGCATCACGAGCCGGCTTATCAGAATATCACCGGGCTTCACGGGCAGGCTCAGCAGCAGCTCGTTGTCGCGCGCCTCAAAAAGCTGCGCCTTGGCGAAAAACACGCTGCCGATGAACATCAGCCCGAAGTCCATCGTCACGGCCATCGCATACACGAGCCAGTCAAGCCCGACCGCGTGGAAAGGCGCGGCCAGCACGTCGAACAGATGCCATATGCCGAAGCCCGCCGCGCCGAAGGCGTAGACCATCAGAAACGCGAAGCCGATCATCGAACCTTTGGTCTGCTTGCCCTTCTTCGCCGTCGCGCCGGTGAACCATTTGCCCAAGGCCGTCATGCGCACACGAAGCAGAGCTTTAAGCATTGCCGTCACCCTCCAGTTCGAGGAACACGTCCTCAAGTGAGGAGTCGCCCTTGACCTCTTCCATGCTGCCGCTGGCGATGAGCCGACCGGACTTGATTATGGCCACTTTGTCGCACAGCTTCTCCGCGACCTCAAGCACGTGCGTCGAGAAGAATATCGCTCCACCCGCATCGCAGTGCTCGCGCATCATCAGCTTCAGCTCGTGCGCGGCCTTCGGGTCGAGACCGACGAATGGTTCGTCCATGATGATGAGCTTCGGCGTGTGGAGCCACGCGGAGATTATCGCAAGCTTCTGCTTCATGCCGTGGGAGTAGGCTGATATTGGCTGCGCGAGATCGTCTGTCAGACCGAAAATGTCCGCGTACTTCCTGATGCGCTCTATGCGGGCGTCCGCCGGAACGCAGAAGATATCGGCGATGAAGTTCAGATACTTTATGCCGCTCATGAATTCGTACAGATCGGGGTTATCCGGTATGTACGCCATGCGGCGCTTGCACTCGAGTGCGTCGGTCTTGACCGACAGACCGTCCACGTATATCTCACCGGCGTCAAACTGCAGGATGCCCGCGCAGGACTTTATCGTCGTGGTCTTGCCTGCGCCGTTGTGGCCGATAAAGCCGTATATCTCGCCCGGCGCGATATGCAGCGTCAGGTCGTCCACGGCCTTTTTGCCGCCGTAGGTCTTCGTCAGACCGTTGATTTTAAGCATTTATTCTTCCCCCCCTGTGCTCACTTGATGTCCAGCTCGATCGGCTCGTCGAGCGTTTCAGATACATATTTTCCGTTTTTCTTCCGCTGCCGCACGCACTCGGTCAGCAGATATTCTATCTGGCCGTTGACCGAGCGGAAATCATCCTCCGCCCATGCCGCTATCGCGTCATAGAGTTTCGCGGACAGGCGCAGCGGAACCTGCTTCTTCTCTGCCATTCTATTAATACAGGCTGCCGGAGTTGACTATCGGCTGTGCGTCGCGGTTGCCGCAGAGCACGACCAGCAGGTTCGACACCATCGCCGCCTTGCGCTCCTCGTCAAGCTGCACCGAGCCGCTCTCCTCAAGGCGCTCCAGTGCCATCTCGACCATGCCGACCGCGCCGTCGACTATCATCTTGCGCGCGTCGATTATCGCGGAAGCCTGCTGCCGCTGGAGCATGACCGCGGCAATCTCAGGAGCGTAGGCAAGGTAGGTGATGCGCGCTTCGATTATCTCGATGCCCGCATCGGAGACCTTCTTCTGTATCTCGTCGCGGATGCGGGAAGCGACCGTCTCGCTTGAACCGCGCAGGCTGCCCTCGTCGGCGAGCCCGTCGCCGGTGGTGTCCACGCCGGGCGCCACGTCGTAGGGGTAGATGCGGACGATATTTCTCACTGCGCTGTCGCACTGGAGAGACAGGTACTCCTTGTAGTTATCGACGTTGAAAACGGCTTTCGAGGTGTCAACAACACGCCACATGACGGCGATGCCAATCTCGATGGGGTTGCCGAGGCAGTCGTTTATCTTCTGGCGGGAGTTATTCAGGGTCATCACCTTGAGGGAAATCTTCTTGCTCGCGGACTGGGCAGCGGCGGCCGAGACATCGGGCGCGGAGAGATTCAGCGACAGCCCTTTCGCGGAGCCGCCGTCAACGTCGCCGCTCTGGTTGAGCTTGGTCTTGGCTGCGGGGTTCACGCCGACGCAGAAGGGGTTGACGAAGTAGAAGCCCTCGCCTTTCAGCGTGCCGACGTAGTTGCCGAACAGAGTCAGAACCAGCGCCTCCTGCGGCTTGAGTATCTTCAGGCCGCAGATCGGCACCCAGCCGATGCAGACCCAGACGCAGCCGATGACGAACAGCGCTATGTATCCGGGCCTTGCTGCGCTGTTCACTGCGCTGACGCCGAACGGCGTAGATACGTAATCAACGGCGTTGGCCATGCCGATGCCGCCGATGATCATCGCGGCGATGCCCGCGGCGTAAAGCGCGATGATTATTATCAGGGCGCGCATACCGTGCTTTTTATTTTCAAGTATCTTTTCGGTCATTTTCTTTGTCCTCCATCTTTTTGATATCAATATGATATCACCGCGCTATTTTAATGTCAAGTATTTCCGTAAAAATTTTCCGCAAAAAATCCACCGCACGGGACGTGCAGTGGATAAATGTGGATATATTATAATGAATGATTTTACGCCGTTATACGACTTGAAAAATGTAGAACTTGAGATAGTCCGTCTCCGGAACGTTCCAGAGTATGGGGTGGTCGGGTGCCTGCTGGCGGGCTTCGATCTGCCGCAACTCCACTCCGGCGTCCGCCGCGGCGGACTTCAGCATCTTCACAAACAGCTCCGAGGGCATGAAATGGCTGCATGATGCCGTGGCGAAGTAGCCCCCGCGCGGCAGAAGCTTCAGCGCGCGGAGATTTATCTCCTTGTAGCCGCGCTCCGCTCCCGCAACGGTCTTGCGGGATTTGGTGAAGGCCGGGGGATCGAGAATGATGAAATCGAACGGAGCCTTGCCCTGCTTGCCCAGCTCCGGCAGCAGGTCGAACACGTCCGCTACCAGAAAGTCCATCTTGCCGTCAAGCCCGTTGCGCTGCGCGTTGGTCTTGGCCATCTCTATTGCCGAGGCGGAGATGTCCACCGCCGTGACGTGCTCCGCGCCGCCGAGCGCGGCGTTGAGCGCGAACGACCCGGTGTGCGTAAAGCAGTCGAGTACGCGGCGCCCCTTTGCTAGCCGCGCCACAGCGAGGCGGTTGTATTTCTGGTCGAGAAAGAAGCCGGTTTTCTGCCCGTTTTCAACATCGACCTTGTAGAATATGCCGTTTTCGCAGATCTCCGTAACCGGAGATTCCGGGTGCGTCTCGCCGGGGAGCGGGTACCAGCCCTTGTATTGCTCCAGTCCCTCAAGCTCGCGTATTGCGACGTCGTTCCGCTCAAATATGCCGCGGATGTCCTGCTCGTCCTCGCGCAGAACCTCGGCGAGCAGCGGGAACAGCGTGTCCTTTATGCGCTCCATGCCGACGGAAAGCGTCTGCACGACCAGAAGCTCCGAGAATCTATCCACCGTCAGGCCGGGGAAGCCGTCCGCTTCGCCGAATATCACGCGGCAGCAGCCGGTGTCGCTGCCCATGACGACCTTGCGGTAGTCCCACGCGTATTTTATGCGGCGCTTCCAGAATGCCGCGTCGAAGCGGTCGTTCGCGTTGCGGGAGACGAGGCGGACGCGAATTTTGCTTTTGCGGCTGAGAAAGCCGGTGCCGAGGTATTTGCCCTTCTCGCTCACCGCGTCCACAAGCACGCCGTTTTCGGCGTCCTCGCCGCCGGAGACGACCTCCGCCTCGTATATCCATGGATGCCCCTGCTCGACCCAACGTGTGCCCTTCGGGCTTATGACCAGACGCGGAAATTCCCGCTGTGATTTCATATCAGTTCCTGCCTTTTAAAATATTGTGCTGCTATTTTACCACGTAATGCCGCCCGACGCAACGTGTCAGGTATGTATAATGGGCGACGGAATTCAAAAAGCGACAGCGCCTTTGTCGGCTGCTGTCGCTTTTTTCAGCTCTCCATCTGCTTCCCCAGAAACGATGCGACCGTCTGGGCAAGCTTGTATTCAAGCTCCTCGCATGGGATACTGTTGCGCGGCGTGATAAACATTACGCAGCCCATCAGATCGCCCTCGGAAATGACGGGAGCCGCTATGGAAACGCAGTATTTTTCGTCGTCCGCCACGACCGGCATCGAGCTGCCGCCGGACTCCTGCCGGTAGACGCTGCGGCTCTCCATGACCGCGGCGAGCTGCTGGCTGATGGGCTTGTCCATAAGCTCGCGCTTTGCGCCGCCGGCAATGGCGATGACGCTGTCTCTGTCGCTCACGGCGACAATGCCGTCGGTAGCCTTGCGCAGGCTGTCGCATATCTGCGCAGCGAAGTCGGATAATTCCCCGATCGGGGAATACTTCTTGAATATCAGCTCCCCGTCCTTATCTGTGAAAATCTCCAACGGGTCGCCGTTGCTGATAACACTGACACGGAAAACCTTGTCCTCGTGGTTTTTGGAGGACTGGATCAGCGTGTTTTCGATATTTTCCGTGCCTAACTTAAAATTTGCGACATTCTCCGTTTCTGCGGGGAGGGTCCCGCAGCGCAGCAGCGTGTCGATGTCGGTTTTGAGCTTAATTTCTAAGTGATCTTCAAAGATGAGGATCTTGTCGATCAGCAGCTCCAGGTCGTTCCGCTCCAGCTTGTCCTTTTCCAGAATGTCGCGGAACACGTCGATGGAGGTCTTTGCCACGCGGTTGACCTGAATGATGGTGTTGCGCTTATCGCTCAGCAGGTCGATCTGGTGGTGGATGCCGTCGATTTTCTTCTGGAGGTCGGCTTCCATCTCGTCATACAGTGCCTCGATGGAGGCTTCCTGCTCCGGCTTTTTCATGATCTCCCGGATGCGCTGGCGCTTCGTCACCTTCAATTCTTCGGTGAGATCGGCCAGCACCGCCGCCAGATTGTCCGCGGACTGTTCCGTTTCCGCCACCTGCTCGGTCTCGCGCTTTAATTCCTCGTTGAGCTGCGTCAGCATGGCAGCAGAGCTGTCCGCCAGCTTGCGCACATAGCTTTTCAGCAGCTCATCCAGCCGGTCAACGCGGATGTGATGGCTGGTACAGCCCTTGAGGCCGCGCCGGTGATAGGTGCCGCAGGTGTAGGCGGGGGCGAGGTCAGAGCGGCTCATGGCGAACAGCGGACTGCCGCAGTCGCCGCACTGCAAGAAGCCGGAGTACACATTGTCGTTGATCTTCACGCCGCGATAGTTGCTGCGGCTGCGCTTTTCCCGCAGCGCGCGGGTGATGGCGAAGGTGCGGTAGTCGATGATGGCCTGATGGTGGTTCTCGATGACGATGTGCTCATCGTCGTTACGCTTGATCTCCTTGCCGTTGATCTTGGCGCGGGTATACTTGCCCTGACGGAGCGTGCCGATATAAAAATCGTTGTCGAGAATGCCCTGCACCGTAGCGATGGCCCACGCATTTTTTGCTTCCCGTTTCGTTTTCTTGCCCGCCGACTCCTTGCGCATCCGCTCGGACATGCGCGGCGTGGGAACGCCCTCGTCGGTGAGATAGTTGGCGATTTTCTTGTAGCCCCAACCGGCGTTGCTGTAAAGGTCAAAAATCCTGCGGACGGTCTCGGCCTCCGTGGGGATGATCTCAAACTGCTTGTCCTCGGTGACGAGATAGCCGTAGGGCGCGGCGCAGATCCACTCGCCGTCGTTCTGCCGCCGCTTCACAACGCTGCGCACCTTGCGGGAGGTGTCCGTGACGGGCATTTCGTTCACAAGAAACTGGAACTGGATTTTCAGCCAGTCGTCGTCATTGGGGAAGTCCACGCCGTCGCCAATGGAGATGATGCGCACGCCCGCGTCGCGCAGGTCTTCCAGCTCCACAAGCCCGCGCGAGTTGCGGCGGGAGAAGCGGGAAAAGTCCTTGATGATGAGGATGTCGTATTTGTGGCGCATCAAGCCCCGTCGCATCTCCTGATAGCCCTCGCGCTGCTCAAACGTGTAGCCGGAGCGGTCGCGGTCTTCAAAAAACGTCAGCGTGCTGCCGGGGAAGTGGGTCTTTACATAGTCCTCGATGATGGCCTTCTGGTTCTCAATCGAGATGTTCTTTTGATCTTGCTCATCATCCACAGAAATACGGGCATAGCCCGCGATGTCAAATGTTTCGGTCATGGTAGGCTCCTTTGCCGGTGAGGCTGGTCATATGGATAGCGTCCATACGGTTTTTTTGCTTTTGGGGTCTCGGATTGTCAATGTCGCATCCCGCAGACCGTGCGGAATATTTGTGCAGGTGGAAATATCGATATGATAATCAAAATCATTCCAATTTCGAAACAACGGGAGCTTTTGCGTGTCGTTCTTTTCAAGTTCGATACAGCTTTGAATGTAGGTGCTTTGATTCAGAAGGATCGGATAGGAAGCAATCAGCATCACCATTTTAAGTCCAAAAACCGTGCTTTCCATCCACCAGTCGTCTTCTATTTCGCAGCCGTCGCACATCTCCATATCAAGCAGGATATGATCCACTAGAACTTCGGCAGAGTCACAATCCAGACCATGCTCCAGCATCGTATGCAGAATTTTCAGTCCGGATTCCGTTTGGCAAAAGGCTAACATCCAAAGCGGGTGGATGTTGTCTCCGTCATCCGTAGGGATGTTGCGGGAGGCAATATCCATTCCGTGCGCATAAAAAAGCTCCAGAAACTTCGGGAACGCAGCTTCCAAATTCTCGTTATCCTGCATTTCACAAAAAAGTTCACCCAAAAGATGCTCATCTGGTTCGTTTTCATCTGAAGAGCCGAGCGGATCAGCGCCTGCTACCAATAATCGTTCGGCCTCTTCATAGTCGCAGGCAGTTACGGCATTAAGCAGGGCTTTATTTAATTCAAATGCCTTTTTCATCGTACACCTCCACCCTCAAGCGCCCGGGAACAGCTCAAAAGGCTCACCGCGATTTGGCAATGGGTCAAATTCTTCTCCAAACTGGTGCGGATAGTTGAGGTGCTTGAGTTCCTCATCCGCTCTGGCGGACACTATAATGATGGGGCAGGAGACCAGAAAGAACAGATAATCGGTTCCATATGTCCACTCCATCCCATTGAAGAAGCCCTCGGCGTCCACCATTTCTGCGAGAAACAAAATGGGGGCGTCCTCGCTGGACAAGGTCTTGTATATGTCCGCCTCCAGCAGATCGTCATCCTTGAGATCTGCAAGGCGCTCATATTGTTTCACGCAGAATTCATCGATTTCCTCGTCCTCCGGCTGGTGCGGCAGGTATTTGGATGTGATGAAATAGTTGCTCTGCTCAAACTCTATGAGGATGCTCCCAAAATCGCCCGCCGATGAATTGACGATCAGGCACGGTTCGGCAAGATGAATGCGTTTTACGCGCTGTTCTCTGCAACAGTGCAGAAATTCTGCGAATTGCTCTTGGTTATTCATATCATTCACCCTTGAGATATTTTTCCGTCTGCCGGTCAAACTCGGAGATGTATTCAGCGTCTTGCTTCTTGCGGAATTGATCGTAAATTGCGCCGACCTTTTTCGCCGCCGCTTCCCGCGAAATGCGACCTTTTCCGTCCAGCACCTTGCGGCGGTTGTTGGTCAGGAATCGATCGGTTTCGTTCAGCCAATCCTGCATACTCATCAGCTGCTCGTCCTCTGCCATCAGCTCGGCGTAGTCGATGAACATGGTCACAAGACGATTCAAACGGCTCAATTCTTTTTCGTTCAGGTAGTTCTTCGCTACCAGTGTGTCGCTTTTTAGTATCTTTCCATCCGGCGCGCCCTTCCATGTGGTAAGCCCCATCGTAGGACTGTCCAGTGTTGCCCGCTCGGAAATCAGCTCCGCGGCAGTCTTGCCGGTGACGGCGTAATGCAGCTTGTTTTGTACGAAGGCATAGAAGGCCTTTGTCGTCTCACTATTTTTGTCGTAATCGTAGCTGCACTGCTCAAACACGTCTGCAATTTTCTGATAAGCCCGCCGCTCGCTGGCACGGATCTCCCGGATGCGCTCCAGCAGCTCGTCAAAGTAGTCCTTACCGAACTGACGGCCGTTTTTCATTAGATCATCGTTGAGCACAAAGCCCTTCTGAATGTACTCCTTCAGCGTCTTTGTCGCCCACTGGCGGAAGCGTGTGGCTTTTTTGGAGTTCACGCGGTAACCCACGGCGATGATAGCGTCGAGGTTATAAAAATTGGTGGGCTTCGTAGAAAATTCGGAAATTCCGAATTTTCTCATGCAGGATGCTTTGTCCAGTTCTTCCTCATCGAAGATGTGTGACAAATGCTCGCTGACATTTGACTTACTGGAGTCGAACAATTCTGCCATGCCAACCTGCGTCAGCCAGAATGTCTCATCCATAAATACAACGTTTACAAATTCTTTTCCGTTTTCATCGCTGTACAGGAGAATTTCACTGTGCTCCATCATTTCATGTTCCATTTGCGTTTCCCTCCGTTTCTCTGGCGGCAAGCATGAACCACACATATCTTTTGATAAACACGTTGTTTTAGATAATATTGTACATGATGTTTTCAAGCTTTGCAAGGGCAAAAAAGAAAAGGGCGGAAGAGATTTCTCCCTTCAGCCCGAGGTTCATCGCTCCATGCCCACGGCGCGCTGCTTTTTCGCCTGCTGCACGGCCTTTTCGGCGCTGCGGCGGCGGTTGAAGAGCAGCAGATCCCGCGTGTTCTCGTAAAGGTCGCCCTTGCCGGACTCGAACACGGCGACCATGTATTTCTTCGTCTTATACTTGGCGTAAATCTCTTTCAGCCCCTCCCGCAGGACGGGGTCAATTTTTTCTGCATTCGTCAGCCAAATTTCAACAAGCTTCTGATCGTCCCTGACGTTCATCTCCAAATAGAACCAGCCTCCTTTAACATCCTTAGTTTCCTCATCTTTCCTGCGGCTTATGCGCGGCCACCTGCTTCGCTGCCTGAAAAATCTCCGGCGGGATGCCATCCACCATGCGGCGCAGCTCGTCCAGTTCCCGGAGCTTTTCGTTGATCTCCGGCTTTTTGCGGACGCTCTCCTTGGACGATGCGCCCAGCTGCTTTTCGAGCGCCGCATTCTCGGCAGTCAGCGCCTTATAAGCGGCGTCATACTTCTTGAGCTTCGTCCGCAGAGCCTCCGCGCCGGGAACGTACTTGCTCAGTAGCGCTTCCAGCTCGTCCAGCTTGGCCTTTTTGTTGAACGGATTGGTGTCGTTCAGAATCGCCATGATCTGCTCCTTCATCCGGTTCAGGTGGACGGCCTCCTTGAACAGCCGCGGCGGGATATGGTCGCGCCCGGTTTCGCTGGCGCTCTCGCCGCGCTCCAGGTCTGGGTATTTCTTGACCATGTGCTCCCAAAATCGGTCCTGCCACTGCGTCAGCTTCTTCTTGTTGCCTACGATTTCCTTGGCGCTGAGCCGCCCGTCCGCCGTCAGCGGGACAAAAGAAAGGTGCATATGCGGCGTTTTCTCGTCCATATGCACCACGGCGGAGATGATGGTTTTCGGGTCTTGATGCTCTTGAATAAAGTCCAGCGCCTCCTGAAAGTAGGCTTTGATTTCGCCCTTTTTCTTCCCCTTGAAGAACTCCGGGCTGGCCGTCACCAGTGCCTCCACCACGCGCACGCTGTCCGATCTCGTGCGGCAGCCCGCCTCTGCAATCTGCTTTTCCGCCTCGGCACGGTACTTGCGCTGCGGCGTCACCAGATGGAAGTTGAGGTGACTGCGGGACGTGTCCACGTCGGGGTTGCTGGCGTATTTCTCCTTGGTACGCTCGTTGTGGGCCTCGATATGCCCGATCTCCGGACCTTTGTACTTGGCAAAGCGGAGAATGGCGTACTGTGCTTTCATCGGCGCTCCCCTCGCTTCACCCACACGATGTCGCAGTCCAGCACATCGGCCAGCTCCATAACCTCCTTATAGCGGATGCTCTCCCGCTGCAATTTTGCGGACAGATTGGAAACGCTGTCGCTCCAATCGTATTCATCAGCCAGCCGGTCAACGACCTCCTGCATCGTAAAACCGGCACGAATGATCTGCGATTTGACCTCATTTCTGATGCTCATAAAATCCTCCCAAATTTTCGTGATGAAAACAGCGAAGCGGGTTTCTGTTTCCGAAAACCTGCTTCGCTGTTTGGCGTAATATTCTGTCTTTCTGAAATCCGCTGGAAACGCGGCGGTCGATGCCCGCTTCATAAGTGAGGGGGATCGACTTTCCGAAACCGCGTGACTTTGCTCTAAAGCGTGCAGCCCCACGCGCATCCGCGAAGCCGGTGCACGATTCGGAGCAGCGCGGTTTCGTGGAATGATTTCGCCGCCGCGCAAAGTTCTTTCCGATTCTCACCTGCCTTGCAGATACCCCTTCCGTTTCAGCGCTGCCAGATCGGCGGCCACATCCTCCGGGCGCATCCGCGCAAGGCAGCTCAAGTCGTAAATATCGTACCGCTCCACCAGAAGCAGCGTCATCAGCAGCTTCTGCATCACCACGCCGATGCGGCTCTTGCCCTCGCCGCCGTTGCCCTTGAGCAGCATCATCACCTGCCCGCGGTTCGTCGGAATCAGACAGTAGCCGAGGTATTCCTGCAAGGTCAAAATGTCCTCCGCTTCCAGCAGGTCGGACAAAAACCGCAGCCATGTCTCCGGCTGCGGCGCGCTGGGGTCATATCGGATGGGAAGCCGGTTGCGGCAGAATTCTTTTTCGACACGAAACTCGCCATTGAGAAACAGCGTGCCGTTGGCAACATGAATACGGTCTTCCTGAATGGGCAGCTCCGGCGTGTAGGCCTCCAGCCTGAGCGTTTCCAGAAGGGTAGAGGCGCGGCGGGCGGTGCCGCTGGTGAAGTGCGGGCGCAGCATCTCATAGATCTGCTTGCGAATGCCCTCTTCGTCGGCAACGCGGCCCTCCACGGTGAAAAAGCTGCCGTCCACGCAGACCATCGGGTGCGCCAATAGAAAGTCCTCGCAGAACAGGACTTCGTTGAAATGCTTGTCCTGCATCCAGCGCGGCGGTTCATTTCGTTCCATGTTCGTCCTCCCTGATCTGCCGGTTTCGCGCCTCCATCCGCGCAAGGCGGTCGTCCTTCTGCAAGTCGGTCACCACCTCGGCCCGCTCCTTCGGTGTGCCGCAGGTCAGAATGTCCAGCATATTTTCGATGCGCTCCAGCATGTGACAGGCCTCCGCATAGCGCGGGTCGATGGCATCCTCCGGCGATTGCGGCGCGCAATTCGTCTTCCAGTCCTGCAAGATGCGCAGGTAGTCCCCCAGCACGCGGAAGCAGCGCCGCTCGGTTTCCTCCTGCGATTTCCCGCACTGTAGCTTTGCGAGAATGGACGGCTTCTGCTCGGCGATGCCGAAGTCTGCCGCCAGCTTCTTCGCCGCCTCATAGCCGCTCAGGCCGAACAGCTTTGCCGCAAGGTCGATCACATCGCCGCTTGCCCCGCAGCCGAAGCAGTAGAAGTAATCCTCGTTCAGCTTCATGCTGGGCGTGCGGTCGGCGTGGAAGGGGCAGCGGGTCATGTTGCCACGGTTTACTTCCAATCCGTAATATTCGGCAGCCTCTTTTACGGAAACTGCCATCTTGATTTGTGTAAATAAACCCATACCTGTTTTCTCCTGTAAAATAATTGAACTTCGCCGTTCTGCCCGATGCCGTTCCTGCCCGAGTTCTTACCCCGGCGTTGTCTCCTCCTTGGTACGCGGAATGCGGTACTTCTCCGGAAAGCATATCCTCATCGGACGGTCATGAAATTTTCAAGGTTCTGCGTGGTTTATGTCTAAATTTTAGTAAGAAAACAGGCCCTTTCCCGTATATCCAAGAGGTAGGAAAAGTGGGGTAGAAGTTGAAATTTTCCACGCTTTGAGACACAAAATGAAAAAGCATGATATAATACAGAAAAATGGAAACGGAGGCTGCTGTATGCAAGTCAAGCTGACAATCGGAGAGCGGTTGAAAGATTTACGAGTAGAGCGAAAGCTGACCTTGGAGCAGCTTTCCGCCGAGGTGGGTATCTCGAAATCCGCACTTGGCAAATATGAATCAGATAACGGCAAGGACATCAGCCCGTACAGCATTTTGTTGCTGGCGGACTATTACGATGTTTCCTGCGACTATCTGATGGGACGGACGGAAACAAAAAATCACCCAAACACAGCTCTGCATGAGCTGCATTTGAGTGATGCTTCGATTGATGTATTGAAAATGGGCAAGTTCAACCACCGGCTGCTGTCGGAGCTGATCTGCCACAAGGATTTCCAGCGGTTCATGCTGGACGCCGAGATTTACGTTGACCGGATCGCAGATATGCGGATCAAGGATATGAATACGGTTCTGGAAGCTACCCGCCAGATGGTTCTGATGGAACATGGCGAGGAAGCTAACGATCTGTACCTCCATACTCTGAAAACAGCTCAGATACACGAAGAAGAATATTTCGGGCATCTTGTTGCGGACGATCTGAGTAGCATTCTGCGGGACATCCGGGAGAAACACAGGACGGATGCTCTGACCGCAGACGATGACCTGTCTGCCGCCGCTGTACAGAAGCAGTTGATGGAGGCCGTACATTTTGAGGGCAGCTCCGAGGAAAAGAAAATCCGCGCGTACCTTGCAACACTTGGAATTGATTACGACACGCTCACGAAAGAAGAGTTTGTTTCTCTGATTGGAATCCTCAAGAAGTCCAAGCACATGAAAAGTCCCATCAGCCAACGCGGGAAAACGACCATGACCCATGGCAAGGGAAAACGGAAGAAACGCTGAAACGGGGAACGTCGCTGCGGCGGGACGAGAGCTTATATATACCTCTACTTCCTTCTCCGGCCAGTCGGATTTTGCTTTCCAAAAATCCTGCATTTGTGTCACCTTGGTGTCACAAAATCCGCCTGTCCTACTGCCGCAGAAAAGTGTCTGTCAACCGCTATCTGCCCGTACAGCAGATAGCGAAGCCAACCCCTTTCCCGCGTCGGCCGGAAGCAAAGGTATAACACACTAGACTTTCCTGCGGAAAATCGTGTGCCAACAGGGATGCTCGCGCCCCTATTGGAAACCCAGCGCCAAAGGGGGGTGATCCCCTCTGAACTCCCAATATTTTCTTCGCAGTGTCACCAAACTGTAAAAACGCAGTTTGGAACACCTGCTCAGAAAATGCAAAAGGAAGTCCGTACCGATGAGTGGCGGACTTCCTTTTTGCTGACAATCTGAAATCGTTACGATATAGCTTTCGATTGTCAGCGCCTGCGAGGGGACATGATGCGTAGCAGACGACAGCCAAATTCTAATTTTATCATTAATGCAAAAATGAGAAAATTAATATTGACAGCGATGTAATTCAAGGATATACTATAATTGCATCATTCGATAAGATTTGATGAAATTGAAATTCAAATGAGGGCAGTGCATGAGAGCGTTCGACTTCAAAACAGAATACAACAAATTGCTGACGCCAGAGGTCGTGGCCTACCTGACGCAGATTCACGAATACAAGGGGCAGCAAAATCTCTTTATCGAGGCTAAAGCGGATGCGTTGTCTGAACTTCTGGAAGTTGCGAAAATTCAGAGCACAGAGGCATCTAACCGCATCGAGGGAATTATCACCACGGATGACAGACTGAAGAAAATCGTGCGTGATAAAACAATGCCAAAAACTCGCAGCGAAAAAGAGATTGCTGGATACCGCGATGTGCTTGCAACGATCCATGAAAGCCACGATTTCATTCCTCCAAAGCCATCTATCATTTTGCAGCTTCACCGCGACTTATTTAAATTCAGCGGAAAAACTATCGGAGGAAACTACAAAAACTCCGACAATGTCATTGCAGAAGAACTGGCGAATGGTGAGCAGATTACCCGCTTTCAACCGATCCCTGCATGGGAAACGCCGGAGGCTATTACGGCGCTGTGCAGCGCGTTTGAAACGGCCATGCAAGACACCGACCTTGACCCGCTGCTGCTGATTCCCATCTTTATACTGGACTTTCTCTGTATCCATCCCTTCAACGACGGCAACGGCCGCATGAGCAGGCTCCTGACACTGCTGCTCCTGTACCGCTCTGGCTATATCGTTGGCAAATATATCAGTATTGAGAAACTGATCTCCGATACCAAGGAAACCTATTACGAGACTCTGCAAGCCAGCTCCTATAACTGGCATGAAGGGACGAACGATTATGCGCCCTTTGTCACCTATATGCTGGGTGTTCTGGTGGCGGCGTACCGGGATTTCGAGAGCCGGATCGAGCTGCTGACCACCAAGGGTCTTTCCAAGCCCGACCGGGTGCGCGAGATCATCAAGAACCACCTCAGCAAAATCACCAAGAGTGAAATCATGGAAAAGTGCCCGGATATCAGTCAGATCACCGTCCAGCGCGCGCTGGCAGATCTGCTGAAATCCGGCGAGATCATCAAACTCAGCGGCGGGCGTTACACTTCTTACACTTGGAACAGGGAGAGAGAATAAATGATTACAGGCGAACTAAAAAATAAAATCGACAGCCTCTGGGATATTTTTGCGGCGGGCGGACTGGTGAACCCGCTGGATGTTATTGAGCAGATCACCTATCTGATGTTCATCCATGATCTGGATGACACCGACAATCTCCGGGCCAAGGAAGCTGCCATGCTGGGGCTGCCGTATCAGAGCATTTTTGCGGATGAGGTGCAGGTCGGTGACCGTACCATCGACGGCCAGCAGCTTAAGTGGAGTGTATTCCACGATTTCCCCGCCGGAAAGATGTACAGCGTGATGCAGGAGTGGGTGTTTCCGTTCATCAAGAACCTCCACGGAGATAAGAACAGCGCCTACTCCAAGTATATGGACGACGCCATTTTCAAGCTGCCCACGCCGCTGCTGCTGTCCAAAGTAGTGGATGCACTGGACGAGATTTACCGCCTGATGAACGAATCTCAGGCGGTGGATGTGCGGGGCGATACCTATGAATATCTGCTGAGCAAAATTGCCCAGTCAGGCCTCAACGGCCAGTTCCGTACCCCGCGCCATATTATCCGCATGATGGTGGAGCTGATGGACCCAAAAGCGGACGATGTGATCTGCGACCCGGCCTGCGGCACTTCCGGCTTCCTTGTTTCTGCGGGTGAATACCTGAAGGAGCACCGCAAAGAAGAAATCTTCTTCAACCGCCAGAAGAAGGATCACTATATGAACCACATGTTTTTCGGCTACGACATGGACAGAACCATGCTCCGCATCGGCGCGATGAACATGATGACCCACGGCATTGACAATCCCTTTATCGAATACCGGGACAGCTTGTCCGATCAGAACCCGGACAAGGAAAAGTATTCTCTGATTCTTGCCAATCCACCGTTCAAGGGCAGTCTGGATGCCGACACCGTTTCGGCAGATCTGCTGAAAGTCTGCAAGACCAAGAAAACGGAACTGCTGTTTCTGGCTCTGTTCCTGCGGATGCTCCGCATCGGCGGGCGCTGCGCCTGCATCGTCCCAGACGGCGTGCTGTTCGGTTCATCTACCGCTCACAAGGCCATCCGCAAGGAACTGGTAGACGGCAACCGGCTGGAGGCCGTGATCTCCATGCCCAGCGGCGTATTCAAGCCCTACGCGGGCGTGTCCACCGCCGTTCTGATTTTCACCAAGACCGGCCACGGTGGTACAGACAATGTGTGGTTCTATGATATGACCGCCGACGGCTTTTCGCTGGACGATAAGCGCAGCCCGGTGGCGGGCAATGACATCCCCGACATCATTGCCCGCTTCCGCAATTTGGAGGCAGAAAAAGACCGCCAGCGCACGGAAAAATCCTTCTTCGTGCCCAAGGCGGAGATCGTAGAAAATGGCTATGACCTGTCCATCAATAAATACAAGAAAACCGAGTATAAGCCCGTGGAGTATCCGCCTACCAACGAGATTTTGGCGGAGCTGCGGAAACTGGAGCAGGAAATTGGCGCGGCGATGGATGAACTGGAGGAGATGCTGAAATGAAGAAGCGTGTATATGACTTTATTTGCACCCACCCGGATACAAATATTCACGATATTGCCCCTGTGGTAAATGAACCGGAATTGGAAGTCTTGAAAACGGTAAATGCTCTTTATAGAGATGGGTATGTCACATTAAGCAGAATTGTTCCGCTCAGCCCGGAGAACTTTGACAGCTGTCGATACTCTGTGACTGGCAAGCAATATTCTGGTGACTAAATTCGGATTTGTGGGGATGAAAGATGAGAGTAAAACTTACAGAAATATGTACCCCAAAACAGTGGAAGACCATTCCAGCAAATGAATTATTGGACAAAGGATACCCCGTTTATGGTGCCAATGGCATAATTGGATATTACAACGAGTACAATCATGAAAATCCGGTAGTCGCAATAACTTGTCGTGGCGCAACCTGTGGGACAATAAACATTACAGTTCCACAATCCTATGTAACAGGAAATGCTATGTGTTTGGATGATACTCGCTCTGATATACTGCCGGAATATTTGTACTATTGCTTGCTACATTATGACTTCAATAATGTAATTAGCGGGTCTGCACAGCCGCAAATCACAAGGCAAGGGCTGGAAAAGGTAGAGATCAAATATTACCCGATAGAAGCTCAGAAGAAAATTGTTGCTATCTTGAGTAAGACGAGGGCAGTAATCACAGCGCATCATCAGCAACTTCAAAAGCTGGATGAGCTGGTCAAAGCCCGATTTGTCGAGATGTTTGGTGATCCGGAAATCAATTCCTTCGATTGGCCGGTGTGCACACTGAAGGAATTGGTTAGTATCGAACCGCAAAACGGGTTGTATAAACCTCAATCAGCTTATGTACGGGATGGATCAGGATTTCCAATCGTTAGGATAGATGCCTTCTACAATGGCAGAATTACCAACTTTTCGACACTAAAACGTTTGGAATGTTCTGAATCCGAAGTCCAAAGATATCTGCTTCAGGAAAACGATATTGTCATTAACCGCGTGAATAGCATTGAATATTTGGGAAAATGTGCACATATTAAAGGATTACTCGAAGAAACAGTTTTTGAATCCAATATGATGCGGCTTCATTTGGATGATACAGTTATGAATGCTGTTTTTGCCACGAAATTATTGTGCTCCCAATATATATACAAACAAATTATGATTCGAGCCAAGAAGTCTGTCAATCAGGCAAGTATTAACCAGCAGGATGTATTAAGCTTTCGTATGTTTGTTCCTCCGCTTGAACTCCAAGAGCAGTTTGCGGCCTTCGTCGAACAGACCGACAAATCAAAAGCTGCCGTACAGAAGGCGCTGGACGAAGCACAACTGTTGTTTGATAGTTTGATGCAGAAATATTTTGGGTGAACATGAAGCACGATTTAGAAAAAAATTATTTTGAATATTTGGCAAAACTCGTTTTGGAAGCTACCATGCCAGACACATATCAAAACATACAACTTCAAGACAAGCCTGACTTACTCACCGGGAACAATGAGGGCATTGAGGTGACGAGATTATTCTTCAAAAATGCTGGAAAAGCAGCGGGTTTCTTCAATAAAATTAAAGAGAAAAATATCAGCGAACTAGACCCGAAATCAGTAGAACACTTTGAAAAACTTGGAAATAAGTTGATATATCATAAAGGAAAAGTTGCTGCATATATGCCCGAAGCCGTTTGGGTATATCCCGAGTTGCTGCAAAGAGCTTATAGAGAAAAGCTATTAAAATTACAACATTACAAGCCCTGTGCAGCGAATAGTTTATTTGTTTTTTCACCAGTATTCGACTACTATGAGGAACGGGACATAATGGAGTTTGCCATATGGGCAGAACAGGAATCTTTGCAATACATCAGAAGATTTTCAATAGTATTCGTTTTTGAATATACCGCCCTATACATCTGTGACGTGAAATCAGCCTACGCTAAAACTATCACTCTGGATTATGACACCGTCACATCTTGGTGTGCCAAGGCAAAAGAATTTGCAATGAGGTGATACCATGACCAACTTTGACACATTCCTCTCCACCCCACAATTTTCCTCCTTCGCCCCTGTTGCCGCCTCCGCCGAGCGCATTCTGCCCATCGACCCCTCCGCCTGTGTGCTGAACTGTCGCAGGGCGATGGAGTTTGCCGTGAAGTGGATGTATTCCGTGGACAAGGCGCTGGTCATGCCTTATCAGGATACACTGGTCAGCCTGATGAACACCGAGGACTTCCGGGATATCGTTGGCACTGACCTCTGGCGGCGTATGGATCTGATCCGCCGCATGGGCAACAACGCCGCCCACACCGGCAAGAAAATCACCGAGGAGCAGGCGGTGCTGTGTCTGGAGAACCTCTATGTATTCTTGGACTTCGTGGCCTATTGCTATGGTGAGAACTACACAGAGGGGCATTTTGACCGTTCCTTGCTGACGCAGCCCGCCGCGCCCGCTGCGCAAGGGGACTCCCCTGCTAAGGGAGCAGACGACATTGACCTTGCCGCGCTGATGGCGGAGAACGCTGCGCTGAAGGAAGAACTCACCGCCCGACGCGCCGAGCAGCAACAGACCTATGTGCCGAAGCCGCTGGATTTGTCCGAATACAAGACCCGGAAACTTTACATCGACACCATGCTCACCGACGCCGGATGGATAGAGGGGAAGAACTGGCTGAATGAGGTAGAACTGCCCGGTATGCCAAACAAGTCCGAGGTGGGTTATGCGGACTATGTGCTCTACGGCGATGATGGCCGCCCGCTGGCAGTGGTGGAGGCCAAACGCACCTGCGTGGATGTGGCCAAGGGACGCCAGCAGGCAAAGCTCTATGCAGACCTGCTGGAAAAGAAGTATCACCGCCGCCCAGTCATCTTCCTGACCAACGGCTTTGAGACCCGCGTCACGGACAATCTATACCCTGAGCGTAAATGTGCGGCCATTTACTCCAAACGTGATCTGGAGAAACTTTTCAATCTCCAGAGTATGCGGACGAGCCTGAAAAATGTCATGGTGGATCGGAAGATAGCCGGACGTTATTATCAGGAGGGCGCCATCAAAGCTGCCTGCGATGCCTTTGCACGCAACCGGCGCAAGGCGCTGCTGGTCATGGCCACCGGCTCCGGAAAAACGAGAACAGTTATTGCCCTATGCGATGTGCTGCTCCAGCATGGTTGGGTGAAGAATATCCTGTTTCTTGCTGACCGCAACAGTCTGGTCACCCAGGCAAAGCGCAGCTTTGTGAATCTGCTGCCTGATCTCTCTGTTACCAACCTCTGTGAGGAGAAGGATAACTACACCGCTCACTGCGTCTTTTCTACCTATCAGACCATGTACAACGTCATCGACAGTGTACAGGACGAGGAGGGCAAACTCTTCACCTGCGGGCATTTCGATCTGGTCATCTGCGACGAAGCGCACCGCTCGGTTTATAACAAATACCGGGATATTTTCAAATATTTCGACGCGCCGCTGGTGGGACTGACAGCCACGCCCAAGGATGAGATTGACAAGAATACCTATGAGATTTTTGAGTTGGAAAATGGCGTGCCCACCTATGGCTATGAGCTGGCGCAGGCGGTCAAGGACGGGTATCTGGTGGATTTCCTGTCTGTAGAAACGAAGCTGAAATTTATTGAGCAGGGCATCGTCTACGATGAGCTTTCCGACGAGGACAAGCAGGCCTATGAGGACACCTTCGAAGATGAAAACGGAGAATTACCGGAGCGCATTGCGTCCTCGGCGCTGAACGAATGGATCTTCAATGAAGATACCATCCGACAGGTACTGAATACGCTGATGACCTACGGTCTGACCATCGACTATGGCAATAAACTGGGCAAGACGATCATCTTTGCAAAGAATCACACCCATGCGGAGAAAATCCTCGCGGTTTTCAATAAAGAATACCCGCACCTTCCCGGCTTTGCCAAGGTCATTGATAACTATATGACTTACGCCCAGAGCGCGATTGACGAGTTCTCCGATCCGAAAAAGCTGCCGCAAATCGCCATTTCCGTGGATATGCTGGACACCGGCATCGACGTGCCGGAGGTGCTGAATCTGGTGTTCTTTAAAAAGGTCATGAGCAAAGCGAAGTTCTGGCAGATGATTGGGCGTGGCACCCGTCTGTGCCCGAGGCTGATGGATGGTAAGGATAAGGACAAGTTCTATATTTTTGATTTCTGCGGCAACTTTGAGTTCTTTCGCATGAACAAGGGACGGCCCACTGCCAATATGATTGCCTTACAAGGAGCGATCTTCCATCTGAAGGCCCAAATTGCCTTCAAATTGCAGGACTTGGCGTATCAGACAACGGATCTCATTGCCTTCCGCAAGACGCTGGTGGAGGACATGGTGCGCAAGGTGCGGGAACTGAACAAAGAGAACTTTGCTGTCCGCCAGCATTTAAAATATGTAGAGCGGTATGCAGAACCGGACAGCTATAGCGCTCTGACCTATGAGGACACCCTGCTCATGGGGCAGGAGCTTGCACCGCTCATTACTCCGGAAGAGGACGATGCCAAGGCGCTGCGGTTCGATGCGCTGATGTATGGCATCGAGCTTGCCTATCTCGCCGGAAAGAAATACGGTAAAGCCCGCAGCGACCTGTTTAAGAAAGTTTCCGCCGTTGCATCTGTGGCGAATATCCCGGAAATCATGGCGCAAGCCGAATTGATCGACAAAATTCTGCATACGGACTATGTAGAGAATGCCGGAATCAACGAATTTGAGCATATCCGGGAAAATCTGCGAGACCTTATGAAGTATATCCCGCAAACCAGCGTGCGCTATGATACGAATTTTGATGATGAGATTCTCTCTGTAGACTGGAATGAATCAGATTTGGAAAATGATGACCTTAAGAACTACAAGGCTAAAGCAGAATTCTATGTGCGGCAGCACATGGACAATGTGGTGATTGCCAAGCTCAAAAGCAATGTCCCCCTGACCGCGGAAGATGTACAGGCACTGGAGAAAATTCTTTGGAGCGAAGTCGGCACCAAGCAGGACTATGAGGCCGAGTATGGGCAAAAGCCGCTGGGCGAGTTCGTGCGGGAAATCGTCGGGGTTGACATGAACGCGGCAAAGGAGGCGTTTGCGCAGTATCTGAACGATGCCAGCTTGGACAGCAGGCAGATTTACTTCGTAAACCAGATTGTGGAGTACATTGTTCATAACGGCATGATGAAAGATATGTCTGTTTTGCAGGAAGCACCGTTTACCGACTACGGCAGCATCGTTGAGGTGTTCACAGACCTGTCCGTGTGGGCAGGCATCCGACAGGCGATTGAGCGGGTCAATGCCAATGCGCTGGCGGCGTGAATGCGGTGGAAGATAGGGGGCTGAAAGAATGAATGCACAAGAACGAGAAGCGTTCTGGAAAACTTTATGCGCATTACCCGGACTTGACCTATCACAGGATGCAAAACAACTGATGGCAGCGATACGGTTTCCGAAACTTTTATTTCGCTATCGTCCTGTCAATCTTAATAGCTTGGAAGCACTTCGTACAAATAGGCTCTATTTTTCTTCGGCAAACTATTATGACGATCCCTTTGATACATTTTTACATATTGATATTGACTCTATTCACCAAGAATTTCTGACGGCATTTCAAACTCGTGAAAGCACAGAAGCAGTCACAGAAGGTGTCAAGGACATTCTTGGCGGCATGCTGACTGAAGAGCAGAAAGCTTTTTTACAGCTGACAATGTGACAAAGATGCTTTCAAATGGACTCGTCGAAAATTTTCTTAGTTCTGCGCTTGCATTGCGAGATGAGATAAAGAAAGACACTTGGTCGATTTGCTTTTCCGAGAATGGTTTTAATGAGGTTCTCTGGCTAAAATACGCAGACCAACACAGAGGCTTTGTTCAGATTTATGATCTTGAAAAGAAAGAAAACTATTTATGCGGGAAACAGGAAAAATGTCAAAACTGTGGAATCAAAAATTTCGGCACACCGTTATATCCCATCTACTATTCGAACGCTCCGTATAATGCTACTAATTTCGCAAAACTTGTAATGCTGAACAAGATCGGCGAAATTTCTGATACGACAATTCCCAAATATCTGTATGATAGCGTGGGGAATGGTACATGGGAAAGAGAAAGAACAACGCTGATCAAGAGGAAATGCCATGAATACGATGAAGAATGGCGTATGATAACTGCTTGCCCAATGAAGCCGCCAGTTATGATGGAATGGATTCCAAGCGGGATTATCCTGGGTTTAAGAATGGGAGTAAAGGAAGAAAATCTTGTTGTCAGCATGGCAAGAGAAGCTGGAATCAAAGATATTTATAAATCGATCATTGATTCAAAAAACAGGCTAAATGCCGTACCAGTGACACTTAAGTAGTGCAAAGGCGCGTATAACAATTACCCTTACTAACCTTATTGGCACAGAGAAAATCGCCCGAATCCGTTGCGCTGCAATAGATTCGGGCGATTCGTTTCCATGATTCACCCCTCCCGAATCCCCACGCTTTTGCCCTCATCCTCCGTCACTATGTACAATCCAGTCCCCATCTTTTTGACAGATCCAGCATGGCGAAGCAGAATCTTTCCCACCGTGCCAATGTTATCTGTGACGGGTCGCCCTCACGGATACGCATGGTGCGGCGAATTTCTTTGGGTATGACCACGCGGCCGAGGTCGTCTATACGGCGGACTATTCCGGTTGCCTTCATGTTATATCTCCCTTTTCTGTGTGTATTTGTAATGCTGGCTGACAGTACTAGTCTTTGCTTATTATGGAAGAATATGCGGGCGCGGGTTTTAATTATTTCGATCCCGCAGGAGCGATCCTGCGGGATTTCGTCGTGCAGAATGTCTGAAAATATTGACATACAGACCGGTATTTGGTAATCTCAAATCAGATAAACCGGAAAATTCCGCGAAAGCGCAGAGAAGGGGGCGGCACGACGATGGAAGACCATGAGCAAACGACGGAGGAACGGCCTGTGATGCGCATACATCCTAAAAAAAGCGAGGTATTGCTGGTTTCTATTATTTTTCTGGGCAGTATAGTCATTCTTACTATTGGGCGCTGGAATATTCTTCATAAAAAACAATATTTCATGGCATTTAGTTTTCTTGTCTGCTGTATACTCGTTTATGTTAATCTATTTCGGCGAGTATCTGTTGACTCTCGCAAATTACGATATTATGTCCTCGGAATAATACCCGTGGAGATCTACTGGTATGATGTAGCCCAAATTGGTATAGTCCAAGTATTAGAGGATCTGACCATGTATTGCTGGGAGAAATGTTCGCCCTAGTTCTGAAGCCATGCAAGAAGTACGAGGAGGGTTCCAAAACGCTTCGCCGGTGGAATATTCGGCCTAAATGGAGACATCCATTTCTGGTGAAGAATATTTACTGTGACACAGAAAAGTATAAGGGAATCATTGAAGAGTATTCGCGCAAAAAAGTCAGCTTCGAAAGGATATACGATTGAAAACGTGAGGTGTTGTTGAACACGAATCACGAATATATAATATAAGTTACTTGGGTCATTATCCCGCTGGAGGGCATATTTTCTATGTGTAAAAGAACGAAGATAGCCTACGACATATTAATTGAAAATTATAGAGCAATTATTCGCTATGCCGCAAAAACATCTGATAGTTTTTCGGTTGTTACAGAGCAAGTTAAACCTTTCGGCATAGACCCACCAAAATGCAAGCATGATGAAATTCTAAATTCAATATCTGACTATCTTATAAAACAGGATGTAGGGGTGAAAAGCTGGCCCGGAACGAAAACATCCGCAAATCATATGGTCTTGAACATTTATAGGATGGTAAAATCGACAAGAAATTGGCTAAATGAGAGTCCAAACCTATTTGTATATCGAGAAGATTTGCCGGAGGATATTTGCTTTTACCGTGATGGAAAAGCGTGGATGTATGTCACAACCCATGAACGTGATATGGCTATAATAAATCCGACTGACGAAGATATGGCTTTCTTTGAAACTATTGAAGCGACAGCATTATCGGCGGACGGGAGAAGCACATGAAGAAATTTGTTATTATATGCATAGCTGTATGCCTTCTGTTTGCTGCCTATGAGAGCCGTATCGAACTTCCACCGGTTGACAACACGACACCGGCAGAAGAGCTGATAACCCATACCTATTCCGATGCCGACCTTGCCTCGATCGGAGAGAACTATGACAATATACTCGACCTCGCAAGGGACTACAAAATTGAGTGCATCCGAGACCCAAGGGAGTTTTTTGAAAATTATCTTCCCTATATTGTGCTCATGTCGAACACCGGTAAGCGGGCATTTGTGTACTTCGATGACCCCGAGTTTAGCTACGATAAAGGCAGTATAGCCTTCTGTTTATTAACGGACGAATTCAAAAGCTATGATGAGATGCAAGCCATACTTGATGACATGGTCAATAACGGTACGACGTGGGAACGAGTATATGCAATGTATGATCAGTATAACACCGGAGAATCTTATGGCGGCAGGGGAATGGCTCAAAGCTTTGCGGTAAAAGAAGGCGTTTTTATAACTGCTGTTTATTTTGAAAAAGAACCAGCCTTTTCTAAAATTAATTATTATTCAGATGAAGAGATATTTTGCCCAGATGTTATCGAACGCGAATACAGTTTAGCGCACACTATTAAGCCCCTGCTGACGATCGACAAAAACTGGTGAACGGACGCCAACAATTATAAAATGGTAGATATTACAGAAATTATGGATATGCTCGATTGGCATATGCCATATGAAATTCAATCCAAGGGAATATTCTTAGCAAGAGATACGGAAACGATTATTCCGTTTATACAACCGTTAACACCAAAGCATAATAAAAATGTATGGGGAAATTGTGCTCGAATCATAGCGGAGAGAAGCGACGAGGAGCTTAAGCCCTATTTAGTCGAATTGTTAGAATGGTTACAGGATATGAATTGGCCTGGGGCTCTTTGCATTTTAAATAGGCTGCAAAAATACTCGGATAACAATTCTATCCGCAATGCAGTAAATGTTTGCATTGAAAAAGCAAAGAAGCGCAGTGATGAGGCCTGGGAAAGCAACTTACGTTTGCTGCAGCAATGTGCAGAGGGTGACTATGCCGAGATATAATAAAGATAACGTCAAAGGGTTAAAAGAGCTGTTATACAACAGCTATGTTCACGATGCGGAATTGGAAAATGCGGAATTTGACTTTAAAGAAGACAGCATTAAGATCACATTATTCAATCCGATTTTCGGCGCAAAAATCAACTTTACCTTCCTCAACATAGAGACTTCCCTCACGATTAAAGGGGACTGGCAGGGGGAGCGCGCAACGATCGTTTCGCTGACTGTGGAAGAAGATTTTTCATATTTGCAGAAATATCTCCCGAATCACGGCGAAGACATGGACTCGCTGTACCTGTTGTTTCAGACGTTTTCCGGAAACGAACTGCATATTGTATCAAAAGAAGTAATTGTTGAGGTCGTTTAGACAAACTAAATCGAGCCTACGGCATTCCGCCGTAGGCTCGATTCTCATCATTTACTTGTTTCTCATCAGTGTTTTCATGCGCAGACTGTGATCAAGGATGCTCTTGCGCAGGCGCAGATTTTTCGGCGTGACCTCAAGCAGCTCGTCGTCCGCGAGGAACTCAAGGCACTGCTCAAGGCTCATCTGCTTGGGCGGGATGAGGCGCAGCGCTTCGTCGGAGCCGGAGGCGCGGGTGTTGGTCAGGTGCTTGGTGCGGCACACGTTGACCGGCACGTCGTCGGACTTCGGGCACACGCCGACGACCATGCCTGCGTAGACCTTGGTGCCCGGCGTGATGAACATCTGGCCGCGCTCCTGCGCGTTCCAAATGCCGTAGGCCACGGCCTCGCCGGTCTCAAACGCGATGAGGGAGCCGGTATTGCGGCGGGCGATGTCGCCCTTATAAACGTCGTACTTCTCAAACACGGAGGCGAGGATGCCTTCGCCCTTGGTGTCGGTAAGGAACTCGTTGCGGTAGCCGAACAGGCCGCGCGACGGAACGAGAAATTCCATCTTAATGCGGTTGCCGACCGGCGTCATCTCAAGGAACTCGCCCTTGCGGGAGCCGAGCTTCTCCATGACCGAACCCATGGAGTCCTGCGGCACGTCGACGACGACGCGCTCGATAGGCTCGCACTTCTTGCCGTCGATCTCCTGATACAGCACGCGCGGGGGAGACACCTGAAATTCATAACCCTCGCGGCGCATGGTCTCGATAAGGATGGACAGGCTCATCTCGCCGCGGCCCGCGACGTTGAAGCTGTCGGTGCTGTCGGGAATATCGCTGACGCGGAGGGAGACGTCCTTCAGCGTCTCGCGCATGAGGCGCTCGCGGATCTGGCGGGAGGTGACGAACTTGCCCTCGCGACCCGCGAAGGGGCTGTTGTTGACGGAGAAGGTCATCTCCAGAGTCGGAGCGCTGATCTTTACGAAGGGCAGAGCCTCGGCCGCGCCGCGGGCGCAGATAGTGTCGCCGATCGTGACGTCGCCGATGCCGCTCATGGCGATGATGTTGCCGGCACCGGCCTCGGTCACGGGGACTCTGTTCAGCCCGTCAAACTGATAGAGCGAGACGGCCTTGGCTTTCATCGACGGCTCGTCGGGCGTATGATAGTTGCAGACCTCGATCTCCTGATTCTGCTTGATGACGCCGCGCTCGATGCGGCCGATGGCGATGCGGCCTACGTACTCGTTATAATCGATGCTGGAGACGAGCATCTGGAACGGCGCGTCGAGATCCATCTCGGGCGCGGGGATGTACTGAAGAATAGTGTCGAACAGGGGCTTGAGATCGGTGCCGGGGACGTCGGGCGAATAGCTCGCGGTGCCCTGACGGCCGGAACAGAACAGCATCGGGGAATCCAGCTGCTCGTCGGTCGCGTCGAGATCCATCAGCAGCTCCAGCACTTCGTCCACGACCTCGTGGATGCGCTGATCGGGGCGGTCGATCTTGTTGACGACGACGATGACGCGGTGCCCCAGCTCGAGCGCGCGGCTGAGCACGAAGCGGGTCTGCGGCATGGGGCCTTCGGCTGCGTCAACGAGCAGGATAACGCCGTTGACCATCTTGAGTATACGCTCGACCTCACCGCCGAAGTCAGCGTGACCCGGGGTGTCTACTATATTTATCTTGGTGTCGCCGTACCATACGGCGGTGTTCTTGGCCATGATGGTGATGCCGCGCTCACGCTCAAGGTCATTGGAGTCCATTACGCGGTCCACGATCTCCTGATTTTCGCGGTATACGCCGGACTGCTTGAGCATTTCGTCGACCAGAGTGGTCTTGCCGTGGTCAACGTGGGCAATGATTGCTACGTTTCTGAGTTTGTCCATTTATCGCAACTCCCTTGCGTTAGATTTGTCTCTGATTTTATTTTCAACACAAAACTGAATTTTAACACCAGTGAAACTAAAAATCAACATAAAAGCGCAATTTTTGCTGAAATTTCGGGAAATTTTTACCCGAAGCGTCCGACACGGTTGAAAAATGCGGGCGCAGGTATTATAATCAAGAAAAAAAGTCAGGAGCGAGCTATGAGCGATAATTTCTTTGCATATATATCCCGCATGCGGTACATTGTCCGCTGGAGCCTTATGCGCAATTCTCTGCCGGAAAATATTCAGGAGCACAGCCACATGGTCGCCGTCATCGCCCACGCGCTGGGCGTGATACGGCGCGACGTGATGGGCGTCCCCTGTGATCCGAACGAGGCGGCGGTAGTGGCGCTGTTTCACGACAGCTCCGAGATTCTCACCGGCGACCTGCCCACGCCGATAAAATACCACAGCGAGGAGATCAAGGGCGCTTACCGGCAGGTGGAGAATCTGGCATGCAACATGCTGCTGGACACGCTGCCGGACGAGCTGCGCGGCGCGTATGAGCCGCTGCTGACCGGCGAGGCGCAGGAGCGGCTGCACGACATCGTCAAGGCGGCGGACAAGCTCTCGGCGTACATAAAGTGCATCGAGGAGCGCAAGGCGGGCAACAACGAGTTTCTGTCCGCGGAGAAGCAGAACCGCGAACAGCTGGAGGCAAACCCGCTGCCGGAGGTCAAATATTTTATGGAGCACTTCATCCCCGCGTTTGAGCTGACGCTCGACGAGCTTGGGACTATCGGATAAGCGAGGAGAATTTCAATGGAACAGACAAAACTTGACCGTATAAATGAGCTTGCGCGGCTCGCGAAGGAGCGCGAGCTGACCGAGGCTGAGCAGACCGAGCGCGCGGCGCTGCGCAAGGAGTATATCGAGGAGTGGCGGCGCGGCACAATAGAGCTGCTTGAGAACACCTATATCGTCACACCGGACGGCGTGAAGCACAAGCTCCCGAAGCGCGGCGAAAAGAACGCGAAAATAGTCCGGTTCGACCAGATAAATAAAGACAAATAAAAAAATTCCCATGAAGAGAAATCTTCATGGGAACTTTTTTATCGCTCAGTGCGTTTCGTTGTATTTCTTTATTGCGACGGCGAGGATATCCATCGCGCGGGCGAGATCCTCCTGCTTGAGGACGTACGCCATGCGAACCTCGTTCTTGCCCTTGCCGGGAGTGCCGTAGAACGGCTCGCCACAGGAGAACATGACGGTCTCGCCATTGTCGTCAAACTCGTTGAGCAGCCATAGCTGGAACTTGTCCGCATCGTCAACGGGCAGCGCAGCCATTATATAGAACGCGCCCTTCGGCTGCGCGTAGATAACGCCGGGGATGCTCGACAGCTTCTCGACCATAGTGTCGCGGCGGCGCTTGTACTCGTCGCGCGTCGCGGCGAAATAGTCCTTGTCCACGGAGTAGAGCGCGGCGGCGGCGACCTGGTCGGTCGTGGAGGCGCACAGACGGCACTGGCACCATTTCATCGCCTGAGACATGAACTCCTTGTTCTTGGAGATAAGCAGGCCGATACGTGCGCCGCAGGCGGAGAAGCGCTTGGACACGGAGTCGATAACGATAACGTTGTCCTCGTAGCCCTCGTACTGAAGCGCACTCTGGAGCGGCTCGCCGCCATATACGAACTCTCTGTACACCTCGTCGCAGACGATGAACAGATTGTGCTCCTTGGCGATGTCGAGCATCAGCTTCAGCTCGTCCGGCGTGAGAATGGTGCCGGTCGGGTTGCCGGGGTTTGTGACCAGGATGGCGCGGGTGTGCTCGTTTATGCAGGCTTCGACGCGCTCGCGCACGGCGTAGCGGTAGTTCTCCTCCGGGCAGGTCGTCAGCGGATGGATGGTAGCGCCGGCGAGGGTGACGGAGGTGTGGTAGTTCGGGTAGAACGGTTCGGGGATGATGATCTCGTCGCCATCGTCAAGCAGCGTCGCCATGGTCATCTGAAGCGCCTCACTGCCGCCGGTGGTGACAAGGATATCCTTCTTATCCAGCTTTACGCCGATATTGTCGTAATAATTGCAGACCGCGTCGATAAGTGCAGGAACGCCGGCGGAGGGGGCGTACGCGAGGACAGGCTCGCTGAACTCCCGCATGGCCTTAAAGTAGGCATCGGGGGTCTTTATATCAGGCTGGCCGATGTTGAGATGATATATCTTTATGCCGCGCTTCACGGCTTCGTCGGCGTAACCGTTAAACTTTCTCATCGGAGAAAGACCGCATTTTTCCATTTTTGATGAAAACTTCATCACAGGTTCACCCCTTCAAAAAATACTTTTACGCATTATATCAGAAAACTGCACGCTGTTCAATCTTTTTTTGAAAAACATGAATCAGTACTTGACAAACATCCGAAATCGGAGTAAGCTGCGCAATGTTTCCGAAATCGGATTTATAAATCGGAGGTGCGGATATGGACGAAAAACTGAGACGCCAGATGCAGACGCTTGACAGGCTGTATAAGGAGTCGGACAGAATAGGCGATGATTATGCCGCGCATTTCGGCATGAACAATACCGCGTTCTGGGTGCTGTATACGCTCAGCCGCGCGGACAAACCCGTGACGCAGAACGACCTGTGCGAGGAGTGGTTTTTCCCGGCACAGACAATAAATTCCGCGGTGAGCGGGCTGGTAAAAAAGGAGCTTGTGCGGCTTGAACCGATACCGGGCACGAGGAACCGAAAAAGCATCGTCCTGACGGAAGCGGGGCGGGAGCTGTGCGGCAGGACGATAAGCATAGTCGACGAGATCGAGCGCGCCGCGATGCTCGGCTTCACAGAGGAAGAGCGGGAGCTGTACCTCAGCCTTTTCCGGCGGCATCTTGAAAATCTGAAGAAAGCGAGAGCCGAGCTGTTAGGCGAGACGGAGAATAAATGAAGAATCAGAGAGCGAGAAAAGTTGCAAATTACGTTATACCGACCGTACTGAGCCAGTGCGCGTTTTTCCTGTTCACGATAGTTGACGGCGTGTTCGTCGGCAACGGCGTCGGGACGGACGCGCTGGGCGCGGTGAACCTCGCCATGCCGTTCATCATGGTGATAGGCGCGGCCTTCATGCTGACGACGATCGGCGGCGTCACGGTTGCGGCCATACGCCTTGGCCGCGGGGACATCCCCGGTGCGAATCAGGCGTTCATGCATTCGCTGGGCTGCACGGCCGTCATTGCAACGGTGTTCTCCGTCATCGGCATCATGTTCACACGGCCGCTGGCGGCGCTCCTCGGCGCGGACTGGAACTATATTGACATGGTCTGCGACTACCTGCTGTGGTACAGCATCTTTACGCTGCCCGCCGCCATATCGACCACCCTTCAGGGTTTCGGCCGGAACGACGGCGCGCCGGTGTTCGTCATGGCCTCCACCATCATCAGCACCGCGCTGAACATTTTCCTCGACTGGCTGTTCGTTTTCCCGCTGCAAAAGGGCATCGCGGGCGCGGCAATAGCCACGGGCATCTCGCAGGTGGCGGGACTTGCGATAATTGTCGTGCACTTTGTCAAAAAGCGCGGTGTGCTGAGAATAGCGCCGGTGAAGTTCGATGCAGCCCTTGTCGGCAAGATACTCACACGCGGCCTGCCGGAGATGCTCTCCCAGCTCACAACGCCGGTGACGATCCTCTGCATGAACCTCACACTGATAAAGTACATCGGCGACGACGGAGTGAACGCATATTCGATAATCGGGTACATCATATCGTTTGCCTATGCGATATTCATGGGTGTGTCGGAGGGAATGCAGCCGCTGTTCGGCCGCAGCTACGGCGACCAGAACGAGGAGGATCTGCACTATTTCCTGCGTGCCGGCGTTATCGTCAGCTTTGGCGGCAGCGCCGTTGTATACGGGCTGATAATCGCCCTCGGAGGGGTCATCTGCGCGATGTTCGGGGCGGACGCCCCAGCCACGGCGATAACCGTAGCGGCGATACCGCGTCACGGCTGGGCGTTCCTGTTCGCGTCGATGAATACGATTCTCTCCTCGTACCTGTATTCCACCAAGCGCACGCGCGAATCCGCGGCGGTGAACATCCTGCGTGGCTTCATCCTCACGCCGCTGTGCATCGTGCTGATCTCGGTGGCGACGAACGGCGCGGCTGTCTGGTACGCGGTCGGCGTGGCGGAGCTTATAAGCTTCCTGTGTGCGATATTCATCACGCGCCGCTCCGAGCGCGGCGGGGTACGCTTCAGTGAGGACTGAGCAAGTTAATAAGTATATGACCGGACGGAGCCTTCCGCCCGGTCATTTTGCTTGATACGGGGCGCGTTTTTTGATAAAATACAATAAGTAGTATAAAACGTGAGAGGGCTCAATAATGCTGAGACTTTTTACCGGCCGCGCCGGTACGGGCAAGACCGCAGCGGTCATAAATGAAATACATACGGCGGTTCTCGAAAAGCAGGGACGCCGCCTGCTCATAGTTCCGGAGCAGTACAGCCATGAGGCGGAGCGCGAGCTGTGCCGCGTCTGCGGCGACAGCATGTCGCTGTACGCCGAGGTCATGAGCTTCACCGGGCTTGCGCGGCGCATAGCGTCCCAGCAGGGCGGCGGCGCAGCGCCATATCTCGATAAGGGCGGGCGGCTGCTGTGCATGGCGCTGGCGCTGGACGGCGCGGCGTCGAGACTGCGCGTGTACGGTTCGGCGGGGCGCAGGGCGGAGACGCAGTCGGCGCTGCTGGCGGCGGTGGACAATCTGAAGGCCGCCGGAGTCGATTCCGAGGCGCTCTATGCGGCCTCGGAGAGCTGCCCAGGCGGACTTGGGGACAAACTCGCGGACATGGCGCTGATACTCGAAGCCTACGATGCCGTCGTCGCGAACGGACACGCCGACCCCGCCGACAGGCTGACCGTGCTTGCTGAGCAGATACTCGACAGCTCCATGGGGCCGGATGACCATATATATGTCGACGGATTCATAGATTTCACGTTTCAGGAGCGACAGGTGCTGCGTGCGCTTTTGAAGCGCGGCGTGCAGCTCACCGTGTGCCTGACTCTGGACGAGCTGCACGGCGAGAACGAGATATTCGAGCTGTCCCGCCGCAGCGCGCGCGAGCTGCTCGCCTATGCGGGGGAACTTGGCGCGGAGACGGAGACGCGGCATTTCGCGTCGGGAACCTGCGGCGACGCGCTCGATTTCTTCGCCGAGAATATGTTCAGCTACTCCGCCGTGAGCTTTCAGGGCGAGCCGAACGATTCGGTGAAGCTCATGACGGCGGACGGCATGGTGGCCGAATGTGAGTTCGCGGCGGCGCAGGCGATATCCCTTGTGCGCGACGGCGGCTGCCGCTGGCGCGATATCGCGGTCGCGGTGCGCGGCTTTGACGAATACCGCGCGGCGCTGGAGAGCGCGTTCGAGCATTACGGCGTGCCGCTTTTCATGGCGCGGCGCAGCGACCTGCTGTCGAAGCCGCTCCCCGCGATGATAGCCGCGGCGTATGATATCGTGTGCGGCGGCTGGGAAGTTGACGACGTGATAAGCTATATGCGTACGGGCCTGACCGGACTTGCGCCGGAGGACTGCGACGAGCTTGAAAACTATATCTTTAAGTGGCAGCTCCGCGCCGGAGCGTGGAGCCGCGCGGGCGACTGGCGGCAGCATCCGGACGGCTACAACGCCGAGTACACCGAGGAGACCGCGGAGCGCCTGAAAAAAATAAACGCCCTGCGCTATGCGCTGGGCGACCCGCTGCTGCATTTTGCCGCACATGGCCGCGAAGCGTCCACCGCGGCGGAGCAGACGGCGGCGCTGGCGGACTTTTTCGATGAACTGAAGCTCTCCGAGCGCCTGAGCGAGCGCGCGGAGCAGCTTATGGCCGCGGGACGGGAGAGTCTTGCGCGCGAGTACGCGCAGCTGTGGGATATCATCGTCTCCGCGCTTGAGCAGTGCGCCGCGATACTCGGCGACACGGAGATGGACATGGAAGGCTTCGGGCGGCTGTTCACGCTGATGCTCTCGCGCTACGATGTGGGCGTGATACCCGTGTCGCTCGACAGGGTGTCCGCCGGTGATTTTGACCGTATGCGCCGCAGAAATATAAAGCATCTCATCGTCCTCGGCGTGAGCGACGAGCGCCTGCCCGCCACGTCCGGCGACACCGGAATATTCTCCGACGAGGAGCGGAAGCGCCTGCTTGAGCTGGACATCGACCTCGGCGGAGCCGGAGACGGGGAGCTGTGGCGCGAGTTCTCGCTGATATATAACTGCCTTAGCCTGCCGTCGGACAGCCTGACGCTGTGCTGCCCGCTTGTGAATTCCGAGGGCGCGCCGCAGCGTCCGGCCTTCGTATACAGCCGCGCGGCGGCGATATTCGGCCTGCAGCCGCGGCACGCGGATATATCCGAACTGCGCATGTCCGCCGAAGCGCCCGCGCTGACGCTTGCGGCGCACGCGGTGAGCGGCGGTACGGCGCGCGAGCGCTCCGCCGCGGAGTATTTCCGCCGGAAGCAGCCCGAACGCTTCGGCAAGCTTACCGCCGCCGCGAAGATGAGCCGCGGCCGGCTGTCACCGGAGGCGGTGCGCGCACTGTACGGCAGACGGCTGAAGCTGAGCGCGTCGAGGATAGATAAATTCGCCTCCTGCAAATTTGCGTATTTCTGCCAGTACGGCCTGAACGCGCGCCCGTATGAACCGGCGGGCTTCACGCCGCCGGAGATCGGCACGTTCATGCACTATGTGCTGGAGCACACGGCGCGCGACGTGCGTGACCGCGGCGGCTTCGGCACCGTCTCGGACGGCGAGTTGCACGCAATCACCCAGCGCCATGTGGACGGCTATGTGCATGAGCAGCTGAACGACTTTCAGGAGAAGTCGCAGCGGTTCATATACCTCTTCCGACGCCTCGGCAAGGACGTGTTCCAGATAGTGTCGGACATGGCGGCGGAGCTGCGCCGCTCCGATTTTGAGCCGCTGGATTTCGAGCTTGACTTTTCGAAGATGAGCGATATCCCGCCTGTGGAGCTTGGAGACGGCGACGGCGCGGTGACGCTCACCGGCATTGCCGACCGTGTGGACGGCTGGCTGCATGATGGGCGGCTGTACCTGCGCGTGGTCGATTATAAGACCGGCAAAAAGAGCTTTTCACTCTCCGACGTGTGGTACGGGATGGGGCTTCAGATGCTGCTGTACCTGTTCGCTCTGGGGCGCGACGGGGAGAAGCTGTACGGCCGCGAGATCGTACCGGCAGGCGTGATGTACGTCCCCGCGCGCAGCGTGATCCTGCCCGTCAGCCGCGACTGCGGTGACGAGGAGGCGCAGCGGTTGCGGCTGGACGGCGTGAAGCGCAGCGGCGTTGTGCTCGACGACGCGGAGGTCATAGAGGCCTGGGAGCACGGCGAGGACAAGAAATATATCCCCATCCGCATGAGATACGGCAAGCCGACGCCCGACTCGCTTATGACGGCGGAGCGGCTCGGCCTGCTGTCACGGCATATCGGAAAGACGCTCACGGACATGGCGCGGCAGCTCAATTCCGGCAGTATCGCCGCCGATCCGTATTACCGCAGCCAGCAGGAGAACGCCTGCCTCAACTGCGACTACTTTGACGCCTGCCACTTCTCGCAGGGCGAGAACGGCGAGAGCTGCCGCTTCCAGCAGAAGATACCGGCGGACAAGGTGATAGAGATGATGGAAGGGGAGGATGGCAATGGCTGAATTCAAGCCGACCGCGTCGCAGGCAGCGGCGATAAGCGCGCGCGGGAGCGCGGTGCTGGTGTCCGCGGGCGCTGGCAGCGGCAAGACGCGCGTACTCACGGAGCGCCTGATGGGCTATATAACCGACGCCGAACACCCCGTCGATATCGACAGCTTCCTTATTATAACCTTCACGCGCGCCGCCGCGGGAGAGCTGCGCGGGCGCATTATGGACGAGATAGCGAACGCGCTTGCCGCGGATCCCGCCAATAAGCGGCTGCGCCGCCAGAGCGCGCTGTGCCAGAAGGCGCAGATAGGCACGATACACAGCTTCTGTGCGGCGCTGCTGCGTGAGCACTGCCACGCCTGCGGCCTGCCGCCGCAGTTCAAGATCGCGGACGACGACCGCATCGCGGTGATGAAGTCGGCGGCGCTGGAGCGGGTGCTGGACAGGTACTATGAAAACGTGGACGCGCATCCGGGCTTCGCGCTGCTGGCGGACACCGTCGGCGCGGGGCGCGACGACCGCCGCCTTGGGACGCTGGTTCTGACGCTGCACGACAAGATGCAGTGCCATGCGCGGCCTGAGCAGTGGGCGGCGGAACAGGTGGCACTGCTGGGCGAGACCGGAGACGACGCCGCGCAGACCCCGTGGGGGCGCGAGATAATCGAACGCGTCAAGTCGATGGCCGACTACTGGGCGGCGGAGCTTGAGCGCGTGCTGCAGGCGATAAGCGCGCAGGAGAAGATAGCCGCCGCCTATACGGACAGCATCGCCGCGACAGCGGATCAGCTCCGCGAGCTTCGGCGCTGCCTTGACCTCGGCTGGGACAGGGCGCGCGCCTGCCTGCCGATCACGTATCCGGCCTTGGGGCGGCTGGCGAAATCGCCTGATCCGGTGCTGTCTGAGCTTGCGAAGAACCGCCGCACGGCCTGCAAAAAGGCGACGGAGAAGATCGAGGACATGCTCTATTCCGACTCCGAAAAGCTTCTGAGCGAGCTGCGACTGACCACTCCTGCCATGACGGCGCTGCTGGCGCTGACGCTGGATTTCGCCGGCGAGCTGACGAAGGACAAGCGCCGTGCGGGGCTTGTGGACTACGGCGACCTTGAGCATATCTCGGTGCGGCTGCTGACGAACGAGGACGGCAGCCCGTCCGCGCTGGCGCGACAGCTCGGCGGGCGTTTCACGGAGATAATGGTAGATGAATATCAGGACGTCAGCCGCGTGCAGGACGAGATATTCCGCGCCATATCCAGGAACGGGAAGAACCTCTTCATGGTCGGCGACGTGAAGCAGTCGATATACCGCTTCCGGCTGGCCGACCCCGGGATATTCACGGAGAAATATCTCAGCTACGCCGACTGTGACATTGCCGCTCCCGGCGAGCCGCGGCGCATCATGCTGCGGGAGAATTTCCGCTCCCGCAGCGAGGTGCTGGACGCGGCGAACGCCGTGTTCGGGCTGTGCATGTCGCGCGAACTGGGCGACATCGACTATGACGAGGCAGCGGCGCTCAAGTGCGGCGCGAGCTATGAGGGCGAGGCTCCGAAGCCGGAGCTTCGGCTGATAGAGCTGCCGTGCGGCGGCGGGGACGAGGACAGCCCCGACAAGACCGAGCTTGAGGCGCAGTATGTCGCGGCGCGCATCCGCGAGCTGATAGACGTGCGCACCGAGGTGAGCGGCAGGGGCGGTATGCGCCCGCTGGAATACGGCGACATTGCGATCCTGCTGCGCTCGGCAAACTCGATCGGCGGCGTGTACAGAAACGCGCTGGTGCAGCAGGGCATCCCCGTTGCGTCGGTGCAGGGCGGCGGCTTCTTTACCTCGATAGAGATATCGACGATGATGTCGCTGCTCGCGGTCATAGATAATCCGTATCAGGACATTCCGCTCATCGCGGTGCTGCGCTCGCCGGTGTTCGGCTTCACGGCGGACGAGCTGTCCGCCATACGCGCCGCCGGTAAGCGCTGTGATTTCTATACGGCGCTGTGCGCCGCGGCGGAGACGGACGAGAAATGTGCGGGCTTTGTCAGAACGCTCGCCAGATTCCGCGCGGAAGCGCCGGATATGAGCGCGGCGGAGCTGACATGGCGGCTCTGCGGCGAGCTGGACATGCTCGCGATATGCAGCGCCATGACGGACGGCGAGCAGCGCCGCGCGAATCTGCTGGAGCTTGTGGAGCTGTCGGAGCGCTTTGAGAGCAGCGGATACCGCGGGCTGCACCGCTTCGTGCTGTGGCTGCGCCGTCTGGCCGAAAAGGGACAGGAACCGGCATCGGGCGCGGCATCCGCGTCGGCGGTGCAGATAATGTCGATACATAAATCTAAGGGGCTTGAGTTCCCCGTGGTGTTCCTGTGCGACACCGCGCGGCGCTTCAATAAGCGCGACAGCCAGGACTCCGTGCTTGTGCATCCGCAGCTCGGCCTCGGCCCGAAGCTGACGGATACGAAGCGGCGCATCGAGTACCCGACGCTGGCCCGCCACGCGATACGCCTGCGCCTTGAGCGGGAGACGCTCTCGGAGGAACTGCGGCTTCTCTACGTCGCACTGACGCGGCCGAAAGAGCGGCTGATCGTCACGGGTGTTGTGAAGGACGCGGAGAAAACGCTGGCGAAGGCGCGCGAGGCGGTCACAACGCCGATGGCGCCCGAAGTGCTGGCCTCGGCGCAGTCGATGCTGGACTGGCTGATCTATTCCGCCATCGCCGACGGCGGGCGGCATATCGCCATGGAGACTGCGGAACCCGCGGCGGCCGCGCCCGTGCGCGCGGCGGATACGCCGGTGGAGGGCAGCGACGAGGGAATGATCGCGGAGCTTGAGCGAAAGCTGAGCTTTGAATATCCGTATGCCGATGCGGTGCATCTCCCGTCGAAGGTCACGGCGACGGAGCTGAAAGGGCGGGACGCCGCGGACGAGGACGCGCAGAGCGTTGCGCCGAAGCCCGCGCCCAGCTTCCGCACACCGGATTTCGGCAGGGTGAACCGTCCGGCCACGGGCACGGAGCGCGGCGTTGCGACGCATCTGGTGCTGCAATACATGGATTTCTCCAAAACCGGCAGCATCGCGGAGATAAACCACGAGATCGCGAGGCTGGAGGAGGAAAAGTTCATCACGGCGCGCGAGGCGGAGGCCGTTGACGCGGAAGCGATAGACGGGCTGTTCCGTTCGCCGCTGGGGCGGCGTATGCTCGCAGCGAAAAATATGCGCAGAGAGTTCAAATTCTCGCTGCTGGTCGGCGCGGATGAGGTGTTCGGCGCGGCGGCGGGTGAGCAGGTGCTGCTTCAGGGCGTTGTGGACTGCTGCATCGAAGAGGACGGCGAGCTTGTGATAATCGACTACAAGACGGATCGCGTCCGCGGCGCTGCGGTCGAGCGGCGAGCCGAGACCTATGCCGGTCAGCTGCGCGCGTATGCCGCGGCGATGGAGCGCATAACCGGAAAGCCGGTTCGTGAGTGCGCGCTGTATTTCCTCGCGGCGGGCAGGACTGTGACAGTCCCGCTGAAAACGCGGAAATCTGAGGAAAATTCTTAAAAATACTTGCATTGCGCGACGCACTGTGTTACAATTCCATTTGCGTCTTGTAACTATGCGTCCGCGCACAATCAAGGCAGCACATGACGAGGAGACAGAACCATGAAGGAAGGAATCCATCCTAAGTACGAGCAGACCACTATCAAGTGTGCTTGCGGCGCCGTCATCGAGACCGGCTCCACCAAGAAGAACATCACCGTTGAAATCTGCTCCAAGTGCCACCCCTTCTACACCGGCAAGCAGAAGCTGGTCGACACCAGCGGCCGTGTTGATAAGTTCAACAAGAAGTACGGCATCAAGTAATTTGCTTATGACAAAGCCTGTGCACCGCACAGGCTTTTGTCATGCATTTTTACTTGAGAGCTTACTAAATAGGAGCCTTTTTGCATAATGCAAAAATCAATGAATATTCGCACATCAAAATATACAAACCGCGCCGGGCAAATTCCCGTCCGGCGCATAAAATTTCACAAAACGTGAAATTGAGCAAATATTTATACAAAATATGCTTGACTTTATTGAATAATCCTGCTATTATTCAGCATGTCAAGTGAATATTAATTCATTGCAGATAATAAAACAAAAATCAAGCATGGGAAAGAGGATTTTAAAATGAAAAAGATAAGCAAGCTCGTATGCATCATCATGTGCATCGCAATGGTCGCGGCGCTGTGTGCCTGCGGCAGCAGCGCATCCACCCCGGCCGCTTCCGACGCTCCCGCGTCCGAGCCGCAGAACGCACTTGAGAAGATCAAGGCCGAAGGCGTTCTCACCGTTGCCCTGTCTCCGGACTTCTCCCCGATGGAGTTCGTTGACGCTTCCAAGTCCGGTCAGGAGCAGTACGTCGGCTTCGACGTGTCCCTCGCAAAGTACATCGCCGAGTATATCGGCGTTGACCTCACTATAGAAGCGATGGGCTTCGATGCCTGCCAGACCGCAGTTTACACCGCCACCGTTCCCATTTCCATTTCCGGCTGGTCATGGACCGAGGAACGCGCCGAGAACTATAACCTCTCCGATTACTACTACGCCGGCGACAACGAGACCGAGCAGGTGATACTTGTCCGCGCCGCCGACACCGAGAAATACAAGACCCCCGCAGATTTTGCCGGGCTTGACGTGGGCGCACAGGTCGCCTCTCTCCAGATGCAGCTTCTCACCGATCAGCTTCCGGACGCTAACCCCATCACCATCGGCGACATCGGCACCGGCGTTCTCGAGCTTCAAAACGGTAATATCGAGGCTCTGGTCGTTGCAAAGGGCAATGCGGAAATGATAATCGACTCCAACCCCGACCTTGCCGTCTGCTCCTGCGAGATTGAGGTAAAGGCCGAGTACGAGGCAAATGTAGTCCTTATCACCAAGGGCGAGGATGAGCTGCTTGCAGTCGTCAATGAGGCGCTTGCCAAGGCATACGCCGACGGGCTCTACGGTGAATGGTACGAGGCAGCCATCGAGCTTGCCAAGTCCGAAAACGCAATCGAAAAGACCATAGACTGAGCATAGACCCGAGCAGAACGCAGCGGGATAGCGTAGAGATACGGTATCCCGCTGCTTAAGTAAGCACTGACAGGAGTGGGAAAATGAGCTTTATAAGCTTTGACAATATAATAAAGATACTCACAAAATACTGGGACAAGTTCCTGATAGACGGCGTAGGCTATACGCTGCTGCTCTCCGCGATAACCGTTTTCTTCGGCGCGATACTTGCAACTCTGCTTGCCGGCATGAAAATGTCCCGCATTGCGCCTCTGCGCTGGCTTTCTACGGCGTATATCGAGATAATTCGCGGTACGCCCATGCTGCTACAGCTCTACTTCTTCTATTTTGCATTGCCGCAGCTTATCCCCGCGCTCAACAAGCAGAAGTTCCTGTGCATTGCGATAGCTCTTGTCTGCAACAGCGCGGCCTATGTCTCGGAGGTCATACGCTCCGGCATCAAGTCCGTTGACGCGGGGCAGAGCGAGGCGGCGCGCAGCCTCGGACTGAGCAAAGCGCAGTGCCTCTGGCACGTCGTCATGCCGCAGGCGCTCAAGACCATACTCCCCGCCCTCGGCAACGAGTTTATCATGATAATCAAGGACACCTCGCTGGCCTCGACCTTCTTCATCGGCGATCTTATGACGCAGTACCTGCTTGTCAAGGGCGCGACCTACCTGCCGATAGAGCCGCTGGTGATAGTCGGCGCGATATACTTCCTGCTGACCTTCATCCTCAGCAAGCTGTTCGGACATTTTGAAAGGAAGATGAGCCGTGGAGACAAATAATAACGTTCTGATAAAGGTTACTGACCTGAAAAAGCATTTCAACAAGGGCGAGATAAAGGCGCTCGACGGCGTGAGTCTCGATATCTGCAAGGGCGACGTCATCGTCATCATCGGCCCCTCCGGCTCCGGCAAATCCACCTTCCTGCGCTCGCTGAACCTGCTTGAGCAGCCGACGAGCGGCAGCATAGTGTTTGACGGCGTGGACATCACCAAGAAAAAGGACGCGCAGGGCAAGAAAATCGACCTCGACGAGCATCGCCGGAAGATGGGCATGGTGTTCCAGCATTTCAACCTCTTCCCGCACAAGACGATAATGGGCAACATGACCATGGCTCCGGTGCTGGTCAAGCATATGCCGCAGGCTGAGGCTGAAGCCAAGGCACAGACGCTGCTGCAGCGCGTCGGGCTTGGCGACCGCGCCAATGCGTACCCCGCGCAGCTCTCCGGCGGCCAGAAGCAGCGTGTCGCGATAGTGCGCGCACTCGCAATGGAGCCTGACGTGATGCTCTTCGACGAGCCGACTTCCGCGCTCGACCCCGAAATGGTCGGCGAGGTGCTGGACGTTATGAAGAATCTGGCCGAGACGGGCATGACGATGGTCGTTGTAACGCATGAGATGGGCTTCGCAAAGGAAGTAGGCAATCGTGTGGTATTCATGGATGAGGGCAAGATCGTCGAGCAGGGCAGCCCTGCCGACATCTTTGATAACCCGCAGAGCCCGCGTCTGAAGGACTTTCTGTCCAAGGTGCTGTGATGAGTGAACTTAAAAATCTTGCGCTCGGCAGCGTTGACGAGAAGTCGGCGCTGTTTGAGTCGGTAGCGGATAAAATATGGGATAACCCTGAGCTGTCGCTCAAGGAGTTCGGCGCGGCGAAACTGTACTGCGACACGCTGCGTGCGGAGGGCTTCGAGGTCGAGGAGAATATATGCGGGATAAAGACCGCGTTCTCCGGCAAATTCGGCAGCGGCAAGCCCGTGATCGGCATTCTCGGTGAGTTCGACGCGCTGTCCGGCCTGTCACAGACGGCGGGTGCGGAGGAGTACGCGCCGATCGTCTCCGGTGGCAGCGGTCACGGCTGCGGGCATAACCTGCTGGGCGCGGGCTCACTTGCGGCGGCAGTCGCGGTGAAAAAGTATCTGGAGCTGAGCGGCAAGTCCGGCACGGTGATATATTTCGGCTGCCCCGGCGAAGAGGGCGGCGCGGGCAAGGCGTATATGGCGCGCGAGGGCGCGTGGTACGCGCTGGACGCGGCGCTGACCTGGCATCCGTCGGACGTGAACCAGAACGCGACCGGAACGAACAATTCCTGCATACAGGTGCTGTATAAATTCCACGGCAAGGCCGCCCACGCGGCGGGCGATCCGTATAACGGGCGCAGCGCGCTGGACGCGGTGGAGCTGATGAACGTCGGCGTGCAGTTCCTGCGCGAGCATATGACCGAGGACTGCCGCATACATTACGCGATAACCGACGCTGGCGGCGTTTCGCCGAACGTCGTGCAGGCAGAGTCCGCGGTGCTGTACATGGTGCGCGCTAACAAGGTGGCCGATTCAGTAAAGCTTCAGGCGCGCGTGGACGATATTGCGAAGGGCGCGGCGCTGATGACCGGCACGAGCTACGACCGCGTGTTCATAGACGGCACGGCGGAGCTGCTGCCGAACTACACGCTGGAGAAGCTCATGCACGGCTGCTTTGAGAAGGTCGGCGTGCCGAAGTGCACCGCCGAAGAGCTGGAATACGCCGCTGCGCTGAAGGCGACATATCCTCCTGAGCGCGACGTACCCGGCATCGGCGCGAAGTTTGACGCCGGTATAGCCAAGCAGGTCAAGGCGCTGAGTGAGAACATGACCAAGCCCGTCTACGATTTCCTCATGCCGCAGTATTCCGGTGAGGGCTTCCGGCCGGGCAGCACCGACGTCGGCGACGTGAGCTGGCAGACGCCGACCGCGCAGATAGAGGTCGCGGCGTGGCCCGCGGGCGTGCCTGGACATTCGTGGCAGATCGTTGCCTGCGGCAAGAGCAGCATGGCGCACAAGGCGATGCTCTGTGCGGGCAAGGTCATTGCCTCCGCCGCGATAGAGCTTCTGGAGCAGCCGGCGCTGCTGGAGAAGGCCAAGAGCGAATTCAAGGAGCGCTCGGCTTCGGGCTATGTGTGCCCCATAGAGCCGGACGCGGTTCCGATAGCGCTGTAAGTTTATAAAGAAACATCCGTGGATGGGAGCATCTGCTCTTATCCACGGATGTTTTTATACTGCTTTGCGCATTAATAATTCGAAAACGCGGTGAATTCCGGACGGACGTAGTTTGCGCTGTCGGGCGTGCCGGAGATCGCGGTCAGCACGCCGCCGCTGACGGAGTACAGCTCGCTGTCGGAGGAGTCCGCGCCGCTGGAGCCTTCAAACGCGACGGTGTTGTCGCCGCACAGGTAGTACCGCGCGCGTTCGCGGCTCTGGAACAACTGCACGGGCGCGCCGTCGATGAGAGTGTACGCATCGAAGATTACCTTGTCGGTGAATTCGTCGCCGCTTATCTGGCCGATCAGCAGCTCGCTTGTGCCGTCGCCGTCGAGATCGGCGAAGCAGTAGCCGACGCAGGCCGGTTTGTCCTCTCCGGCGTAGATGCACAGGACGGACAGTCCGGCATCCATCAGATCGCCCTCGCCGGCGTTGGCAGCCAGCGCGTCGCGGTACGCGGTCAGGACGGAGGCGTAGGCGGCGTTGTAATCAACTTCGGGCGCGGCAGTGACTTCCGGGGAAGCTTCGGGCGCTTCCGTGACTTCGGGCGAGGGAGCCGCAGACTCGGAGGTGTTTGCGGGAGCCTGAGTCGGAGCTGGAGTATCCGCGGCCGCGGGCTGAATGGCGCCGCAGGCGCAGAGCATGCACAGCGACAGTATTGCAGCGATTATTGCACAAGATTTTTTCATAATTTTATCCTTTCTCTATTGCTAGGCCTATAAGTGTTCCAACGGAATGCTATTTTAGCTTTGCCGCCGCCCGAATGCAATGGCTGGAGCGCAGATTTAAGAAAAGATAAGAAAATCAGGATGCCGTTAACGGCATCCTGATTTTATATGTTTTGCGGCTTATTTAAGCTCGCCGCGCTCCTTGAGAGCGTCCTTGCGGCTCAGGTCGATGCCCTTCGGGCCGACGTTCATGACCTTGACCCAAGTCATGTCGCCGACCTTGAGAACGTCTTCGACCTTCTCGGTGCGCTTGAACTCAAGATCCTTGATCTTCACAAGGCCGTCCTTGCCGGGAACCAGCTCGACCCATGCGCCGAAGTCGGAACGGATATTGGAGACCTTGCCGTAGTACAGTGCGCCGACTTCCGGCTCGAACACGATGTCCTCGATGGTCTTGCGCGCGGTGCGGCAGGCCTCGATGTCGGAGCTCGCGATGAAGATGGAGCCGTCGTCGTTAATGTCGATCTTGCAGCCGGTGTCTGCGGTGATCTTCTGGATGACCTTGCCGCCGGAGCCGATGACCTCGCGGATCTTGTCGGGGTTGATCTTCATCTGAATCATCTTGGGCGCGGACTTGGCCAGCTCCTTGCGCGGCTCGGCGATAGCCTTGAGCATGATCGCGTCGAGGATCTGGAAGCGGGCTTCCTTGGTGATCTCGAAGGCTTCCTTGACGATCTCGTGCTTCAGACCGTCGTTCTTGAGGTCCATCTGGATGGCGGTGATGCCCTGCTTGGTGCCTGCGACCTTGAAGTCCATCTCGCCGTGGAAGTCCTCAACGCCCTGAATGTCGATGAAGGTGGTGAAGTCGTCGCCATCCTGGATCAGGCCGCAGGAGATGCCCGCGACGGGAGCCTTGATGGGAACGCCTGCGTCCATAAGAGCGAGCGTGGTGCCGCAGATGGAGCCCTGAGAGGTGGAGCCGTTGGAGGAGAGAACCTCGGAAACTACGCGAATGGCGTAGGGGAAGTCTTCAACGTCGGGGATGACGGCTTCGAGAGCCTTCTCGACCAGTGCGCCGTGGCCGTATTCGCGGCGGCCGGTGCTGCGGCTGGCACGAGCCTCGCCGGTGGAGTAGGAAGGCATGTTGTAGTGATGCATGAAGCGCTTCTCTTCCTCTTCCCAGATGGTGTCGAGCTTCTGGGACTCGCTGAGAGTGGCAAGAGTGGCGATGGAGAGAACCTGAGTCTGGCCGCGGGTGAACAGGCCGGAGCCGTGCACCACGGGGATAACGCCGACCTCGGCTGCGAGGGGGCGGATCTCGTTCATCTGGCGTCCGTCAACGCGCTTGCCGGCGAGCAGCCACTTCTTGACGACCTTCTTCTGCAGCTTGTAGAGTATCTCGTCCATGTACTGCATCATGTCGGGGTGCTCTTCGCCGTACTTCTCCTGAACCATGGTGATCCACTCGTTGACGCGGGCTTCGCGGACGTTCTTGTCATCGGTGTCCATGCAGTGCTCCATGGACTCGAACTCCTTCTCGACCAGCTCGTCGAACAGCTCCTGATCAAAGGCAGCGTGCTCGTACTCGAACTTGGGCTTGCCTATCTCGGCGACCATCTTGTCGATGAGGTCGAGAACGGGCTGGAGGTGCTCATGTGCCTGAACGATGCCCTCGTACATGACGTTCTCGGGAACCTGATCGGCCTCGGACTCGATCATGACGATCTTCTTGTGGGTGGCGGCGACGGTGGTGGTCATGCGGTTGTGCTCACGCTCGGCCTTGGTGGGGTTGAAGAGGTACTTCTCGCCGTCCCAGCCGAGGACGATGCCGGCGATGGGGCCGTTGAAGGGCACGTCGGAGATGGAGACTGCGGCGGATGCGCCGATCATTGCGGTGATCTCGGGGGAGCAGTCGCGGTCAACAGACAGGACTTCGCAGGCGATAACGACGTCGTTGCGCAGATCGGTCGGGAAGAGGGGACGCATGGGGCGGTCGATCAGGCGGGAGGCCAGAACTGCGGGCAGGCTGGGCTTACCCTCGCGGCGCATGAAGCTGCCAGGGATGCGGCCGACTGCGTAGAGCTTCTCGTTGAAGTCAACGGAGAGCGGGAAGTAGTCGATGCCGTCCTTGGGGCGGGCGGAAGCGGTGCAGGTTACGAGAACGGTGGTGTCGCCGTACTTGACGAGGACTGCGGCGTTGCAGAGCTCTGCCATCTTGCCGACCTCCATGGAGAGGGGGCGGCCTTCGTACATGATCTCATACTTCTTGTAATTGGGGAACTGCTTCTGGGTGATTATCATGTGTTTATCTCCTTTATATTTTGGCGATCCCGCCGTCTTAGCACTTGAAAAAACGCCCGCCCTGAGGGCGCTTTTTCAAATACTAAGCTGTGCGGGAAACGCTTGCTTACATTAAAAAAGCATGGGGATTATTCAATTATCCCCATGCTCAATACCTTCATAACCTTCAGAAAGAGCTGAACGGCAAAATTACTTACGGATGTTCAGCTTCGCGATGATCGCACGGTAACGCTCGATGTCCTTCTTGGCGAGGTAGTCAAGGAGGCGGCGGCGCTTACCGACCATTTTGTACATGCCCAGACGGCTGTGGTCGTCGTTGGGGTGATTCTTCAGATGCTCGGTCAGCTCACGGATGCGCTGAGTGAGGATAGCGATCTGAACTTCGGGGGAGCCGGTGTCGCCCTCGTGGGTGGCGTTCGCGGCGATAACGCTGGTCTTGACTTCTTTGGTGATCATAGTGATGATTACCCCTTTCTTGAAATTCTATACCCTGCGTCTAAGCCGAGGGCGGAAAGGCTACCGCATCGGCGGCATGACCCCATGGCTGAGAGCGCGGGCGCATACTGGAGTATAATAGCATCAAACGGCGGATAAGTCAACAGATTTCTGCGCGGCGCGGAGCTTTATTCGTCTCGTGCCTCAAATATAAGCCCACAGCGCGCCGGAACGTCCATTTCGCGGAAATATTCCTCCTCAAACGGGATCCAGCGCTCGAAGAAATCGCGGCTGCGTTCGCCGTTGCGGCGCATGATCCGTTCGTGCTGGAGCTCCGGAGATACCGAGAGGAACACGGTGAGATCATAGGCTCCGGCAAGCTCGGGGTGCATGCTGTATGCACCCTCAATGAAGCTGACCGTCTTCGGCTCGACCTCGACCGTGTCGCCCAAGGCCATATTGCGGCAGACGAAGGGGCGGTAGCTGAAGCGGCTTCCGTTCTCCAGCGGGGCGAGGACTTCGGCGGCGAAGCGCTCGCGGTCAACATTCCCGCCGGGTTCGGCGAAGCGCTCCGGCCTGCGCTGCTCGGGACGGAGGAAGAAATCGTCCATGTGAAAAACGTTCCCGCCGCACAGCTCCGCAAGCCGCGCCGCGAGAGTGCTCTTGCCCGCGCCGCAGCGGCCGTCGATCGCGATGATGACCCGCGGCTGCGTGTCGAGCAGGCGGTCGATACGCGTTTTGATCTCCTGCGCGATGCCCTCAAAGGACGTGTCTGCGGCCTGCCGCATCACCACGTTTTTCAGGTACTCATTGAACCGGTCGTACTCATCCTGCGACAGCTCGCGTGGGTACGACATGATGACAAGCCTGTGCCCATGCCCATCGAAGCCCGCGCGGTACGGCGGATGGACGTGCGCGAACGGGTTTGCGTGATACCCGCAGCGTTCGTAGAAGTCCTTACGCCGCACGGATGTCTTGTCCGACGGCGGGTCGATCTCAAGTATCACGGTCTTGCCCTTCTCGCCGAGAAGCTCCAGCGCGCGCTGACCGCAGCGCTGTCCGCGCCGCTCGGGCAGAATGCAGAAGTGTTCTACATATATAAAGTCCGCGGTCTCCCAGTACAGCATGTCGCCGCACCACTCTCCGCTGTCGTCATATATCAGGTCGAAGAGGTATTCGGGGTGGGTCATTATGCTGCGCTGCGACTCGATGAGGCGCTGCTCGTGGATGGGGAAGCTGACGCCGTACAGGTCAAATGCGGGCTCGAAGTCCGCGCCGGCAGCGGAAGTGAGTCTTTTGAATTTCATGTGAAGCCTCCGAGGGGAATGTGTCGTATTACCTTTCCGGCGCCCAGCCGTCGAGCGGGAGCCGCTGCATCGCGCCGAATATCTTTGAGCGCATGTCCGGATAGTCATGGCCGAGCATTTTCAGGAGCTGCTTTATCTCATAGCGCTTGCTGCCCTTGTCCTGCGGGCACGGGTTTTCGACTATGGGCAGCTCCAGCTGATGGGCGAGATTCGATATGCGCTGCTCGCCCGCGTATATCAGCGGGCGTATCTGCGTCACGCCGGAGCGGTCGAGGTAGGTCACGGGCTGGAAGCAGCTCAGCCGCCCCTCGAACAGCAGCGACATCATGAATGTTTCGACCGCGTCGTCAAAATGATGCCCCAGAGCGAGCTTGTTTATCCCGCGCTCGCGCAGAAGATTGCCGAGCGCGCCGCGGCGCATTTTCGCACAGAGCGAGCAGGGGTTGTCCTCCTTCCGCACATCGAACACGATCTGCTTGATGTCGGTTTTGACGCAGGTGTACGGTACGTTGATCCGCGCGCAGAGCTCGGCCACGGGGGAGAAATCCATGCCGTCGAAGCCCAGCTCTATCGTCACGGCTTCAAGCTCAAATTGTCTGGGGTAGTATCTGCGCAGCCGGTCGAGCGCGAGCAGGAGCACAAGACTGTCTTTCCCGCCGGACACGCCGACGGCCACGCGGTCGCCGTCCTGTATCATGCCGTAGTCGTCCACGGCGCGGCGGATCAGGCCGGTGAAATCATTGAGTGCTTTGTCCATAAAAAGTTTCCTTGAAAATTGAAAAATGATTTTGAGATTATACGCGAATTCGTGAGAATTTGCGAGGATTCAAGAGATTTGAAAATCAGAATTAAAATAGCCGTTGACAAGCGGAAATGCTTGTGATATAAAGATAAAGCGCGTTTAGAGAAATAATACTATCGCGCATGAAAAATGTCAAAACATTTAATCTATATGGAGGCACAGAACATGTCTACTACCATGGTAACCAAGGAGACCGTTACCCGCAAGTGGTACGTCCTTGATGCAGCCGGCAAGCCCATGGGCAAAACCGCTGCCCTCGCCGCAGACCTTCTCCGCGGCAAGCTCAAGACCGATTACACCCCCAACGTTGACTGCGGCGATTACGTCATCATCGTCAACGCCAAGGACGCAGTCCTCACCGGCAAGAAGCTGGAGCAGAAGTACTACCGTACCCACTCCGGTTATCCCGGCGGCCTGAAGGAGACCCAGTACAAGACCCTTATGGCCAAGAAGCCCGAGCTCGCAATGCGTCTTGCAGTCCGCGGCATGCTTCAGAAGAACACCATCGCTCAGTGGCAGCTCAAGCGCCTGAGAGTCTTCGCCGGCGCGGAGCACACCCATGCAGCTCAGAAGCCCGAAGTTTGGGATCGCTAAGAGGAGGTAAAGAAATATGGCAACCTATAAGTGCAAGAAGCCCTATATGTACGGCACCGGACGCAGAAAGTCCTCCGTCGCACGCGTTCACCTCATCCCCAACGGCACCGGCGCTATCACCATCAACGGCCGTGATATCGACGATTACTTCGGTCTCGATACCCTCAAGCTCATCGTCCGTCAGCCCCTCGTCACCACCGGCACCGTCGGCAAGGTCGACATCGAGGCTACTGTCTCCGGCGGCGGCGTTTCCGGTCAGGCCGGCGCCATCCGTCACGGCATCGCCCGCGCGCTGATCGTTGTTGATGAGAACTACCGTTCCGCCCTCAAGGCCGCAGGCTTCCTGACCCGCGACCCGAGAATGAAAGAGCGTAAGAAGTACGGTCTCAAAGCAGCTCGTCGCGCTCCGCAGTTCAGCAAGCGATAATCGACTGCTCAGACTATATCAAAATGGTTCAAAAACCCCGGAAAATCAAGGTTTTCCGGGGTTTTCTTATACCTAAACGGGCTGATATAGTTTGACTTGATTTGACCTAACGAGAGCCGTTTTCACCCAATTTTTAGTGGTTAAATATAGGACAACCGGCAAAAATGGGGTCAAAAAACGGCCTTAGTGGTTAAAAAATAGGACAACCAGAGAGCAATTTCGGGGGTATTTTTGAGGGTGATTTTGGCACTCTCAGATCCCGGATTTTTCGCTGGAGGGTTTGGCATAATTTGACCAAATCTGAACAATTAAATATGATTCTAATGCAGGCACTCAGTAACAAATAACTGGGTGCTTTTTTTATTTCAGAGATTCCGGCATTAGAAAGGGCCGTCACTTTACGATTTTGAAGTGGCGGCTTTTTCTATTTCCAGAAACAACAGCAACAATCAGAAATGAGGTGAAGTCATGAACACACAAATCATCGCCATCGCCAACCAGAAAGGCGGCGTTGGCAAAACAACAACCTGTGCAAACTTGGGAATAGGTCTGGCACAGGCCGGAAAGAAAGTGCTTCTGATAGACGGGGACCCACAAGGAAGCCTGACAATCAGCTTGGGAAATCCGCAACCGGACAAGCTGCCATTTACACTGTCGGATGCAATGGGCAAAATTTTGATGGATCATCCTATACGCCCCGGAGAAGGTATTCTGCATCATGCAGAAGGCGTTGACCTGATGCCTGCGGATATTCAGCTTTCCGGTATGGAGGTTTCTCTGGTAAACGCCATGAGCCGTGAGACTATCTTGCGGCAATATCTGGACACGCTGAAGGGACAATATTCCCATATCCTGATTGACTGTCAGCCCTCACTGGGGATGCTCACAGTCAATGCTCTGGCAGCTGCGAACAGGATCATAATTCCCGTTCAGGCAGAGTATCTGCCCGCCAAAGGGCTGGAACAGCTTCTATCTACGGTCAGTAAGGTGAAACGGCAGATCAATCCAAAGCTACAGATTGACGGTATCCTGCTGACGATGGTGGATAACCGCACCAACTTTGCTAAAGAGATTGCCGCTTTGCTGCGGGATACCTATGGAAGTAAAATCAAAGTCTTTGGAACGGAAATCCCTCATTCTGTCCGCGCAAAGGAAATCAGCGCAGAGGGAAAAAGCATTTTCGCCCATGATCCTGGCGGCAAGGTGGCAGAGGGGTATCGAAATCTGACGAAGGAGGTGTTGAAACTTGAAAAGCAGCGCGAAAAAAGTAGAGCTGGCATCGGTAGATGATCTGTTTTCTACGGAGGAGAGCCGTGCCGATGCTCAGAGAGAAAAAGTAGTAGAAATTCCGCTGTCGGAACTGCACCCGTTCAAAGGGCATCCATTCAAAGTCAAGGATGACGAAGCAATGATGGAAACAGCAGACAGTATCAAGCAGTATGGTGTGCTGGTTCCTGCGATTGCCCGCCCTGACCCGGAGGGTGGTTATGAACTGGTGGTCGGACACAGACGGCACAGAGCAAGTGAACTGGCAGAAAAAGATACCATGCCGGTAATTGTCCGTGATCTGGACGATGACGCTGCCACAATTATTATGGTTGACAGCAACCTGCAACGAGAAAGCCTGCTTCCAAGTGAGAGGGCCTTTGCCTATAAAATGAAGTTGGAGGCTATAAAACATCAGGGAGAACGCTCAGATTTAACTTCTCGCCAAGTTGGCGAGAAGTCGCAGACATCAATTCAGCTGGTTGCAAATCAAGCAGGAGAAAGTCAAAGGCAGGTTCAGAGATTTATTCGCTTGACTGAGCTGATTCCCGAACTGCTGGACATGGTGGATGAAAAGAAAATTGCCTTAAATCCCGCCTATGAGCTGTCCTTTCTCAAAAAGGAGGAACAGGTAGACCTGTTGGACGCGATGGACAGCGAACAGGCTACCCCTTCTCTTTCTCAAGCCCAGCGGCTCAAAAAATACAGTCAGGAGGGGCATCTGACCCTCGATATGATGCGTGTCATCATGGGTGAGGAAAAGAAAAGCGATCTGGACCGAGTGACATTTACCTCTGACACCTTGCGGAAGTATTTCCCTAAAAGCTATACGCCCCAGCGGATGCAGGAAACCATCATCAAGCTGCTGGAGGCATGGCAGAAAAAGCGTCAGAGAGACCAGGAACGATGAAAGGAGCCGCCTATGAGGGATATTTCAGCCCGTGAGCTGAAAGGACACAAAATTCTCGCCGTAGAGAGGTTTTGGGATAACACCCGCTGGATGATTGAGTTTTCCGTCCTGCGTCCCAGCACAGCTTACGGAAGTCCTGGAGAGGAAATGCGGCTGTTTTTGACTGAGGACGGGTATCAGGCTGCCCTGCAAAGCCAGCAGTGCCGGGAGATCAAGATCAAGCGTTACGCTCGTGTGATTGAGGGACACATCCTCGATTTCAAACCGGGAAAACGTCGCCGTTCATAAACTCATACAACGAAAGGAAAGGAATGACTATGTGTACGGTAAAGGAAATTCAAGAAGCAATCCGGGAAGATTGCAAATCTCAGCATGACATGGATTCAACGGATATTGATCGAGTGATGCAAACACTTCCTTTCGCCCAGGAGAAGCCATTTACAGAGGCGCGTCCTCGAAAGCCGCTGTTTTGGTTCTATGCAAGAAAATTTGAAAAGTGTTGAACACCGCAATTCTTTGGAATGAGGATTGCGGTTTTTTTGTACCAAAAATTCGGAAGGAGTGAGGTCGATGGCCGTTTTTCGCATTGAACGGACCCGTGATTATACCGTGATGAGCAATCATCATTTACGAAATGCAAACCTGTCGTTAAAAGCCAAGGGGCTGCTTTCCATGATGCTGTCTTTACCGGAGGACTGGAACTATACAACCCGCGGACTTGCGAAAATCTGTAAAGAGGGTGTGGATGCCATCGGTGGTGCGCTGCGGGAATTGGAGGCCGCCGGTTACATTGTACGGTACAAGCTGCGTGATCGGCAGGGACGCATCAGCGATACAGAGTATGTCATATACGAGCAGCCACAGCTTAGAAAACCGGATACGGATTCACCAGATACGGAAAATCCGTATATGGATAAACCGGATACGGAAAAGCCCGCAGAATTAAATATAGAGAAATCAAATACTCAAAAACAAAATATTTATGGATCAAGTACCGATTCCATTCCCTTCCGGGATTGTGCGGCAGATTGTCTGCCGGAACGGAAAGGAAGGGATGCGATGTCACTCACAGAGATAGAGAGTTATCGGGAATTGATTCAGGAGAATATCGGGTATGAATACCTGTGTCAGCAGTATGAAACTTATCGGGAGGATTTGGATGAGATTGTGGAGCTGATCGTGGAAACGGTCTGTGCAAAGCGAAAGACCACCCGTATTGCAGGAAGTGATTTTCCGCATGAAATCGTTCGTTCCAGGTTCTTGAAGCTGGATAACTCGCACATTGAGTTTGTCATGGACTGTTTACAGAAGAACACCACGGAAATTCGTAACATGAAGCAGTATCTTCTGACCGTTCTGTTCAATGCACCGACCACGATAAGCAATCATTACACCTCACAAGTAAATCACGATCTGTATGGCGGCTGGTAAATGGTCGCTTTTTTATTGCCCGGAACTGCCGGGAGAAAGGAGCAAGCATGATGTCTGATGGAAAGACCATAGGGCAGCTGATGGAAGAAATGCGGGCAAAGGCAGGAGCGCAGAATTATCACGGTCATGGATATATGGACCTCCAGCGTTTTGCGGAGGACACCCGGCACATGATTATTTTTGATGTGCTGACGAACGATTCCCCTGTTGGCTGGAAAGGCGAACGAACCCGCCTGTTCCTGTCGGATACCGGTTATGAAAAAGCACTGGATAGTCAGGAAAAGGGGCAGATTAAGATTTTGAGCCACGCAAATGTACGTCAGGGCAATCTGCACTATGACCGTTCTGACCAGTTACGCTAAGGAGGGCGGTATGAAGCGTTATCTTCTGCGGCGGCTGGTGGTTCCGCCTTAGCAAAAAAAGAGATTCCCTGCAAACTTCGTGGAAAGGAGGCGAGAAAATGCAGGAAGAAGTGGAAAACAGAACTTTGACGCTGGTTGTCAGTGGAACAAAGTTTACCGGTAGAATGTTTAAGGCTGCCATAAGCAAGTACATGGCACATCGAAAGGAAAAGAAGCTGGAAAAACAGAGAAGCCGTGATGCGCCGGTTGTTCCGCATGGAAAACAGACTGTGAAGCAGCTTGTCGGGCAGAATCAGGGAATATCCAACATTGAGATTACAGACCCCTCTATCAAGGAGTTTGAGAAAATCGCCCGGAAATATGGTGTGGATTATGCGGTGAAAAAGGACCGCAGCAGTTCTCCGCCAAAGTACCTGATTTTTTTCAAAGGCCGTGATGCAGATGCTCTGACAGCAGCTTTTACAGAGTACACCAACAAAAAGGTCAAAAAGGCAACGAAAACAGAGCGCCCGTCCGTACTGGCAAAACTTAACCAGTTCAAAGAGATGGTTAAAAATGCTGTGGTGGATCGCACCAAGCGAAAGGAGCTGGAACGATGAAAAAGACATTGGACATCAAAAAGCTCATTTTGCTGAATATGCCGTATATCCTGATGGGACTGTTTGCTACCAATTTTGGAGAGGCATGGCGAATGGCACAAGGAGCGGATGCTTCTGAAAAATTTCTTTCGCTGGTTGCGGTTCTGCCTGGGGCGCTGCAAAGTTTCTGGCCAAGCCTGCATCCATTGGATTTGTTGGTGGGGCTGTGCTGTGGAGGCGGTCTGAGGCTGGCGGTGTATCTTAAAAGCAAGAACGCCAAGAAATATCGACATGGTTTGGAATATGGTTCGGCCCGCTGGAGTGCATAATTTTAAGTGTAAATGACACATACATGGACGCACAGGAGGTTATGCACATGACTGATTATAGCAAAATTACAGCCCTTTACTCCCGCCTTTCCGTGGGCGACGAGGACAGGGACGG
>OJJV01000194.1_pt1 | contig 58492 bp, 96 predicted proteins | sample 1596391 | NCBI WGS metagenome assembly OJJV01 (sample SAMEA4350164, study PRJEB24818) | metagenome | biome: human; feature: gut; material: faeces | place: Denmark | collected 2013-09
GAGTTTGGCGGACTAGGAAAGGTATTTGTATCCGGCTGGAATACGTGCCTGGATAAGATTTTGAAAGAAGAAAGAAAGCGGGCGATTCAGAGTGAATGATTGTAAAGGTTGCAAATACGAAAACAGCACAGATATAGAGGTACATTTAGAATTTTGTACGAATTGCAAAAGGGCTTATTCCAATGAAGAAGATAGAGAATTTCACGAAGATAAGTATAGGACTATAGACTAAAAATCAAAGAAAGGAATAGGTTGTCGCGACATAAAACCGAGGTTTCCTTTTGGTAGATTTAAAATGGAAGAAAAAGTAAAAATTTTTAATGATGATTTTTTAAATATTGTTAAAAATATAGCTGATGAAAGCATTGATTTAATTGTTACCGACCCACCATACCCAACAACATCTAGGGGAAATGCGGGAAACAGTGGTGGAATGTTTCAAAAGAAGATAAATAAACAAGGAAAAGTTTTTAATTATAACAATATAGATTGCGATATGTATGCATCTGAATTTTACCGCATATTAAAAAATGGTAGCCATTGTTATGTTATGACTAATCATATTAATCTTATAAAAATGCTTAACAGTTTTACGGATTTAAGAACAGAGGACGAAAAAAAGAATGGTATTAAGCAATACGGATTTCATTTTATTAAGTCTTTAATTTGGAACAAGGGAAATAAAATTATGGGGCAATTTTATATGTCGCAATTTGAATATATCCTCTTTTTTAGAAAAGGGAAAGGGATAAAAATAAATAATTGTGGCACAAGCGATATATTGTCGATTCCCAATATAAAAAGAAAAGATGCAAATGGTAAAAATCTCCACGATACCGAAAAGCCAGTAGAGCTGATGAAAATATTAATTGAGAATTCATCATTAGAAAATCAGATTGTTTTAGACCCTTTTATGGGGATAGGCTCTACCGGAATTGCTTGTTTACAAGAAAATAGAAAATTCATAGGAATTGAAATTGATGAAAAGTATTTTAATATAGCAAAGAATGAAATGCTTGTATTTGAAAAGGACAGTCAAATGAATATAAGTGATTTTATGGGAGATACAGTATGAAAGACGAAACAAAGCAGGAAATACAGATTTTACTTGACCTACTCAAAGGCAGTCTTACAAGAAATGGTGTAAGTATGGCAACCGACAATAGTGGTAACTTGATGTTCTTTGATACGTCTGCCTATGTTAGAAGTAAAGGTAAGGAATTTGACGGATTCAGAGTTAATATCAACGATTTAGTGAAGTAACAATGTGACAGAACTTGAAGAGGTAATTATGGCAGGCAATTTTATTAAAATTGACAGAAAAATTTTAAAGTGGGAATGGTGGAACGATATTAATACATTCAGGCTTTTTATGTATATGTTGATAAGTGCCTATTGGAAAGACGGAAATTATAAAGGCAAGATAATTGAAAGAGGATCTTTCCCCTCTTCAATATCTGAATTATCAAAAGAAACTAATTTGTCTGTAATGGAAATTCGTACCTCACTAAAGCACTTACAATTAACAGGCGAAATAACAAGCAAAGCAACAAACAAATTCACGATATTTACTGTGGTTAACTACAATTTGTATCAAACGGATAACAAGCAAGATAACAAACAAATAACAAGCAACTTAACAAACAATCAACAAACAGATAACATTCTATTAACAAACTCTATATTAAAAGAAAGTAAGAATAAAAGAACAGAAGAAGTTAAAGAAGATAAGAATACAGAAAAAGATATTACTAACGTAAGATCTAAAAAGAAAAGTTATTACCCAGATGATGAATTGCTTGATGAAGCATTTAATGAGTATGTGACAATGCGTAAGAGAATTAAAAAACCTATATGTACCGACAAGGCATTACATAGGGCTATGAACACTCTTGAAAAGCTGTCAGGTGGAGATAATGACTTGGCTGTTAAAATTCTTAATCAGTCAGTAGACCATTGCTGGCAAGGACTGTTTGAGCTGAAAGAAGATAATTCTAATAAGCAAGGCAATCAGATTTTCAATAAGGGTGCTATTGACTGGGGTAATGTGTAAAAAAAGGGGCAGTAAGAATGAGCAGATTAGATGATACACTTAATGGAATTAATTTCAGATACGATTATCCGCACAACGGAAGGGTTGAATCACTTTTAAGAACAATAGCGATTAATAGTGCTATTATATGCGACAAATTAGATACTATTTCTAATCAACTGAAAGGAGATGGCAATGACAAGAGAAGAAACAGTTAAAATCATCCGCATTATGTGTGATTGCTACCCTAACTACAAGCCTAACAACTTATCCGAAACAGTAGATGTGTGGAATATGATGCTGAATAATTACAGTTATGAACAAGTGTCAGTTGCACTTAAAGCATACATCAACTCTGATATAAGCGGATTTGCTCCAAGTATAGGACAGTTGATAGGTAAGATACAGACTATATCACAACCGCAGGAACTTGACGGAATGACAGCTTGGGGATTGGTTAGCAAGGCATTACGGAATGGCACTTATGGGGCAGTTGAAGAATTTAACAAGCTGCCACCATTAGTCAGACAAGCGGTTGGTATGCCAGATAACCTTAAAAACTGGGCGACATCAGATTACCAGACGATTGAAACAGTAATACAATCGAATTTCTTAAGAACTTACGAAACAGTTGTTAAGCGTGCGAATGAAATAAATCGTATGCCAGACGACATTAAATCACTTATCGAAAAGGCGAATGCAAATTCGTATAAGGCTCAAATCGAGCAAAAATTCCAAAGAGATATAAATACACTTAATGACAAAAATAGCAACCTTATCGCTCAAAAAGAAGATTCAGAGAGCTATATTGAAGCACCTAGAGAGGTACAAGATAGAATTGACAGAATGAGAGGTTGATTTTCAATGGAGACAACGCCAATTAGTCCGCAGAAGAAATTATATAATTACCGCCGAGAGAATGGATTGTGCCCTAAATGCGGCAAGCCGCTTGATAGAAAAGGCTTTTATTGTGAAGAGTGCAAAGAAAAACATACAGCTTATCAAAGAGAAACTAGAGAATTATGTAGACAGCTTAGAATATGTCCGGAATGCCGTAAAAATAAACTTGCAGGCGAAGAAAAGATATGTCCGGAATGTTTGGCTAACAAAGCTGAATATAGAGCTAATCACCCATTAAGTGATGATAAGAGAAGAGAAAATAACGAAGCGTTTAAACACTATTCAAAAAACTTATATGCTGAACGTAGAAAAGCTGGCATATGTGTTAGATGTGGTAAGACTAAAGCTGTTAAAGGCAAAGCGAAGTGTTTTATATGCCAGAGTAAAGATAATGCTATCCACAGAAAAAGAACTGAAAATAGGCAAAATATAAAAGAATATCGCAAAGAAAATCACTTGTGCTATCGTTGTGGAGAACCTATTGACAGACCACAAGGACAATTATGTCAGAAATGCTGGCAGACAGACTACGAAAGAGGTAAAAGTCTTAAGAATGACAATAGCAAGCACTACTGGCGATACGACAATCAATTTCTAAGAAAGAAGTGAAAATATGAGTAAGGCAGAACAGAAAAAGTTTAAGGAGCAAATGTTACGTGTTCAGATGAACAGAATTAGCAATGAACAGCAAAGGAAAAATTTTGAATCAGCATTGATATTAATTTTATGGGTACTACACGATAAGTTCGGTTTCGGACAGCAGAGATTAACAAAAGTACAGAGAGAACTTAAAGCACTTATAGATAACTATAATGACGGATTATTCACAGCGGAAGAGCTTGTTAATCAGTTATACGAAGAAACAGGAATAGAACATATTAAGTTTAAATAAGGAGATAGGCTTATGAAGTTTTCGGGACTGACTAAGCCGGAACTTGATGAGATAATTAAAAATGCCAATTTTACAGAAGAAGAATTGAGAATATTCAAGTTACTATCACAAGGCAGAAGCATTACAGAAATTGCTATGCGGCTGTCCGTGTGTGATAGAACAGTCAATCGCAAGATAAACAAAATTAAAAAGAAAATAAGTAAGTTGGAGGTTATAAATGATTAGGGTTACTCAAAATGGCGAAGACGTAAAAACAGAAAACATAACTCTTTCAGACAGCTTACTAAAGATAATTGCAGAGATAATTGACAACAAGTAAATATGTGTTACAATGTGCCGTAGAACGTGATAAATGCGGCACATTTATTTATATTATAAGGAGATAAAATATATGGAATGTGTTGCTTATATGAGAGTATCTACTGAAAAACAGGCTGTTGAGGGCAATGGACTTGATAGCCAAAAAAGAGACATTGAAAATTATTGTAGGAAAAATGAGCTTGTAATAACAGATTGGTATATTGACGATGGTTACACAGGTACAAATATGGATAGACCGGAACTTCAAAGACTTGTGAATGATTGTAGCCGCAAAAGAGTAAGTTGTGTTGTTGCTTTTAAGCTTGACCGATTATCAAGAAATATGATTGACGGAATATATCTTATTGAGAAAGTATTTCAAAAGTATAATGTCGTGTTTAAATGTGTACACGATAGTGTAAATTATGATAGCCCTATGGAACAGGCTTATACGCAGATGATGGCTGTATTTGCGCAGCTTGATAAAAATACTATGATGTTGCGTATGCGTGGCGGTATGCTTGAAAGAATTAAGCAGGGTTACTGGATGGGCGGTGGCAATTTGCCTTACTGTTATTCCTACAGTAAGGAACAAGGTATATTAATACCTATCCCGGAACGTGCAGAACAAGCAAGAAAAGGTCTTGAATTATTCATATCTGGCTATTCAGATGCGAAAATTAAAGAAATTTGTGGCTTTAAGTCTGAACTTGTTACTAGAAGCATTTTGACCGGCGTTGTAAATATCGGAATGATACCTTACAAAGGCAAAATATATCAAGGAAAACACGAACCTATTTTTGATAAAGATAGGTTTAATCTTGGATTAGAACTAAGAAAGTCAAGGTGTTCAGCAAAAACTTACTGCATAACTGAACCTAATTTATTGACCGGATTATGTTATTGTGGAATTTGTGGTTGCAAAATGCGTTATCAAAAATGGGGCAGTGAAAAACATAAGATTTATTGTTGCTCAAGAAATAAATCGCTTTCATATTTGCCTAATTATAATGCAAGCTGTAATAATTCGCTTGAATGGGCGGACGAGATAGAGAAACAAGTAGAAGAAGAAATCCTTAAAATATCACTTGATTTATCATCTTACAAGCCAAAAGAAAAGGCGACAAAACTTGAAATTATGCAATCACAGCTTGAAAAGGAACAGATTAAGCTAAAAAGATTGTATAATCTGTATGCTGACGGAAATGATACTGTCTTAGAAATGATTAAAGAACTGGAAGCACAGATTAAGGAAATGAAATTAAACATTGCCGCTGAAAGCAAAAACGCAATCAATACGCAGAAAAAGGAGTTTGTTTATGAGAACATAAAAAAACTTGCCGACATTTGGGATAAGGTCGACAAGAAACAAAAGAACTTGATACTAAAGACTATAATTGACAAGATAGTAATTGTCAATGGAAATATTGAAATACAGCTTAAGAATTTTTAGCACAAACTTAATGCAGTTCCTATAGCATATAGGAAGTGCTAATGCCGCATTTATCACGTTTTACAATTATATAATTTCAGCATTGTCGCTTATATGTCGCACATATGTCTATTATGTGTCGCTATAAGTGATTTTTTTTATGCAAAAATGTAACTAGAAAGAGAGGTAGTGCAAATGTTTTCTGATGAAGTAAGAGAAAAAATCTTGAGCAAAGAAGAATTACAGAAACTTGACTTAGTGACATTATCTCTTGTTATCCACGCAATCGAGGAAGTTTTAGAGGAGGCAGACAATGAACAATCCTTATCAGCAACCGATTATGAGTAATTATGTACCTCAATATGGAGCATATCAATACAACCCTATGGCAAATATACAGAGATTTCAGTCACAGGAACAGATACAACCGCAAATCCAACAACCTATGTCACAGCAGATACCAGGCATTAATGGACGAATAGTACAGGCAGTTGAAAATATTAATGCAAATGAAGTGCCTATGGATGGCTCAATGGCATTTTTCCCAAAACAGGATATGTCGGAGATTTATGTCAAGGGTTGGAATGCTAACGGAACTATTAATACGATTGTGTATAAGCCTTATACAGAACCAGGCGGAAGCAATGCTGGCAATCCGACAGCCGACATAGAAAACGCTAAATTTACCCTATCAGACGAAAGCACACAGCTATTTCTGAATAAATTTGAGGAATTATCAGAGAAAATAGGGCAGTTGGAAAATAGATTTGATAAATCTTTAGGAACACAGAGAAAAACATCAAGAACTCAAAGTAAGGGCGGTGATGAAGAATGAATCAGCAGTTAATTCAAACTATAAATCAACTTAAGTCAATTCGGAATCCACAGCAAATGGCAATGAATTGTTTACAACAGTCGGCACAGCGTGGAAATCCTATGGCAAAAAACTTGCTTAATCAGATAAACAGTGGAAACACGCAAGGCGCAGAGCAAATTTTAAGTAATTTTATGAATACACAAGGAATAAACCTTAATGATATTAAGGGTATGATGAATTAGGACATTTTGGGTTGTGCGCACATAATGACCGGTTATCCCATTTGTTAATAAAATAAATGGAGGTAAACAAGATGTTTAATTCAAACGGAGTTAGTCTCGCAGATATTGCCGCAGTAACAGGCAATAATCGTAATAACGATGGTATGTGGGGCGATGGTGCATGGTGGATTGTAATTCTCTTAATCTTTGGCTGGGGCAATAACGGCTGGGGCGGTTTCGGTGGAAATGGCAACGGCGCAGGCTACACTGATTCAGCTATACAAAGAGGTTTTGACAATCAGGCAGTTATCAGCAAGTTAGATGGCATTTCTAACGGACTTTGTGACGGCTTTTATGCTATGAACAACAGTATGCTCACAGGTTTTAATGGTATTAACACAAATATCATGCAGACAGGCTACGGCATACAACAGGCAGTAAACGCTGATACAGTTGCTAATATGCAGAATACTAACGCTTTACAGTCACAGCTTGCTAACTGTTGCTGTGAGACAAGAGAAGCTATTCAGGGTGTAAACTACAATATGGCTACACAGACAAACGCATTACAGAACACAATGTGCAACAACACAAGAGATATTATCGACAGCCAGCAGGCAGGAACGAGAGCTATCCTTGATTTCTTAACAAATGATAAGATAGCAACACTTACAGCAGAGAACAACGATTTACGCAGAGCCGCATCGCAGGATAGACAGAATGCACTTCTGACTACTGCAATGTCAGCACAGACAAATCAGATTATAAATGCTGTAAATCCTACTGCTATTCCAGCTTATGTTGTGCCTAATCCTAATGCTTATGCATATGGCTGTGGCTGCAACACCGGCTGTAACTGCTAAAACTGAATAATTGAGTATCTTAATTGAGTTTAACTCGATTATGTCTGCTATGCAGTATTACTTATAATCAAAGGGCAGACTGTAATGTTTGCCCTTATTTTATGAAAGAGAGGTAAAAATAATGGAAATAACAGGAATTGCATTACAAACAGTTGCCGCCGGAGAAGATGTGGCATTTACAGAAACACCGGTATGCGGTAGTAAATGTATAGTCCACAGACAGGGAAGCGGAATTATCAAACTAAGAGGTATTACCAATCAGTGCAAGGCAAGATTTTTAGTATCTTATAGTGGCAATATTCAGATACCTACAGGCGGTACAGTTGAAGCTATATCACTTGCCATTGCAGTAGACGGAGAACCTTTACAGTCAACACGAATGATTGTAACACCGGCCGCAGCACAAAATTTACAGAATATTAGTTCACAGGCATACGTTGATGTACCTTGTGGCTGTTGCAGTACAGTAGCGGTACAGAATACATCTACACAGGCTATTGAAGTGCAGAATTCTAATTTAATCGTTACTAGACAAGCTTGATAAGTATTCGATAATAAGTCTTTCTAATATTGCTGATACAGAAAGATGCTCTTTGATTGCTTGAATTTTAATCTTTTCCAACAATTCGCTTTCTATTGTGGTTGTGAATTTGATTTTAGACATTGCAAAACCTCCTTTTTAACATTATACCATAAATACGTATTGACGTAAATATGCAAAATTGTTATAATATACGTAAATAAGTATATACGTATAAAGGAGGTTGAAAGATGGCTTTTAAAAAAGGAATGACGGCATATAATTTTGATGATTTGACAGGCAAGACATTTAACAGGCTAACAGTTATTAAAAGAGTATATAGGAATAATAGTAAAAAAGTATATTGGAAATGTAGATGTGTTTGTGGAAAAGAAACAACTGTTGAAAGTTCAAAACTCAAAGGGGGATATACAAAAAGCTGTGGGTGTCTCAACAATGAAAATCGAAATCGCCATATAAATGAACTGACTACGCATAATATGAGTAACAGCAAATTGTTCGAGGTTTGGTGTTCAATGAGAAGAAGATGTGAAAACAGAAAAGATAAGGCGTATAAGTGGTATGGTGCTAAAGGCGTCAAAGTATGTGATGAATGGCAAGGAGAAGGCGGTTTTCAAAATTTTTATAATTGGTCTATAAAAAATGGGTACAAAGAGAATTTATCTATAGATAGAATAGATTTTAATGGAAATTATGAACCGTCAAATTGTCGTTGGATTACGCAAAAAGAGCAATGCAATAATACAAGCAGAAATATTTATATCGATTACCGCGGAGAAAGAAAGACGTTAAGTGAATTATGTGAGATGTATAATCTTAAATATGGAATTATGCACCATAGGATTTGTGATTTAGAACTTCCTTTTGAGATTGCTATGAATTTGAAAGGGTTTTGTAGAGTTCACTACAAAGGAAAGGAAACTGATTTAAGGCAAATATCAAGAGATGAAAAAATAGAGTATAAAACTTTATTGAAAGAAGTATTGGTAAATAAAAGAGACGATATAGAACAAATTATATTAGATTGTGGAGGTAAAAACATATGCACAAATGGGCTAAACAGATAATGGAATGCGTCAAGGCTAAAGTTGACGGCATCGGAATTGAGAATTTTGAAGGACAAAACCTTGATGATCTCAAGGATTGGACGGAGATTGCAAAGAACATCGTATGCTTTGACAAGGACTATAACATTGTTGAAGCGATGAAAAAGTCTGAAGATAATGAGGATATTATGCGTATGCTTGAGCAGTACGAAGATTATCCGGACAGAAGATACTATGACCACTACCGCTATGCAGATGGAAGATTTGCACCGAAAGGTAAAGGAACATATCGTAGAGGATATGAAGAGCCACCATATTATCATATGTACCCAGAAGCAGAACATATGAGGGATATGGATAGAGATTATGGCAAGATGTACTATACAGAGCCAATGCCTGAAAGTAATTACGACAGAGCAAAGAGAAACTACACAGAAACTAAGGAAATGCACAAGGCTAATACACCAGAAGATAAGGAACACAAGATGAAGTCACTTGACAGCTATACTAAGGAACTTGCAAGCGATATTACAGGTATGGTGGCTGATATGTCAGCAGAAGAGAAGAACTTGCTTAGAACAAAGTTAAGCACTCTTGTATCTAAGATATGATTTTAAGGGCTATGAGTAGCAATATTCATAGCCTGTTTTATTCAGAAAGGAGCATACAGATGTTTTTTACAATTAATGGTACAAATTGGCGAGTGCAATATGAAAATTCAAATTCGGGTGAATTAAAGCGGTCAGACAATGTTTCTGTACTAGGTGTAACTGATAGAAATACGCATACAATTTATCTGTCAAACGCCTTGCGTGGATTTATGGAACGCAAAGTGCTGATACACGAAGTATGCCACGCAATCTGTATGTCCTATGATGTGTACTTGCCTATTGAACAGGAAGAGATATTGTGTGATTTTGTAGCAACTTATGGCGATGAAGTATTTGACATTGTTGATATGGTTTTAGGGGTAGTTAGGAGAGTGGGATAATGAGTATTGATGAGCTGTTAAAGATAATTCAAAAGACTAATCCGACTATAACTAAGGAATTGTTGATATATGAGCTTAGTCAATGCCGGTATGCAAGTAAAGCATTGATTTATACAGAAAATGCTGTCAAAAAATTTCGGGGTAACGCATTTGATACCTCCCCCGGATACATCTTTGATATTCAGAAAAACGATTTTGACAATTTTTAAAATTCGGTTCAGATTTCGTTCAAATCCTACTTAAAAAATTGAAAAAATTTTTCAAAAATTTTAAATGCGCCGTTTCAAATACCCCCGTCATATACAATTTTGGAATCCAAAAATCGGTTGAAAACTTTTCCCCAAATTTGACCTCAATTTTGTTCAGATTTGCCTTGAAAAATTGATGAAAAACTTTAGAACTTTAACAAGCTAAAGTGTACAGCTGATTCTTTACGCTTGTAGGTGTGGCTTACAATTTCGGCGTTATGGTTTTGTGTTTTGCCCTGTGCGGCGGTTTTATTGTGTCGGTGTAGACTTATAAGTCTACAAAGTAAAACAGCCTTAAAACGCTTTTGACAGCGTTGTATAAAATGGGTATAATATGCCCTTGCAAGTTGTGGAAGCTGTCGCCAGATCTGGAAGATATACCAGAACGCACACCGCCCCGGTTGGGTACACTTGTACACCTAAAAAGCCTTATATATAAGCATAGCATTATTGTATTAATTTTTCAAGGTACGCAAAGAAAAGCGTATAAATATATACACTTAGTGCTTGCGGCTGGAATCGAACCAGCCAAACCAGAGCAAGCCAAAAAGGGCGCAGATTGTACGCCCTTAAAAAGCTAATTCATTATTTTGTTTTTTATTTGTTTTAAAAGCTTTTTATCAATTTGATAATTTTCCACTCCTCGCTTTTTTAAGACATAGGTACTTATGTCTTTATAATACAAATCAACAATTCCTTCTCTGTTGTGCCAGTCGTTTACATCTCCTTGCCAGCATTTTATTCTGTGCTCTTCTTTTTGCCTTGCGATTTCTACACTTTCGGCAAAATCTTTTTCTATATTTATTTTATCATTCAAAAACCTGTTTATTAAACCCTTAAAGGTTTTTAAATCTGATTTATATATATAAATTATATATAATTTTCTATAAATTTCTTTGCTTCTCTCGGTAAGCAATATATCTTTTTCTTTTTCTGCTTTAATCTGTTCTAACTCTGCCGCAGTTCTTCTTGTATACGTTCTCTTTTTTCTGTTAGATATAATTTCATCGAATTCTTTAACCGTAAAGTTTAATACTGCACTTTCTTCTATACAATAAAAATCTGTTTCATTGTAAATTTTTCCTGTATGATGCCAGGAAGACCACACCAGAAAATTCTCTTTCAATTCTTTTAATGTCATTTTTTTAAAATCTATTTCTGTTTTTTTATCAGCGTGCCAAAAAATGTTATCTATCTCTTCTAAAATAGTGGTTTTAGTCCACTTATACATAGGTTTTTCACCTTGCGAATACGCCCAAACGGCGTTGTTACTCATTTGATTTTTATAATATCCTGCCATCTTTTTAAATCTCCTTTACTTTTTATATTTTATATGCTATTATAACAAAGACATTTGTTGTTGTATATTTTTAGGACAAGTGCTATTTTGAATGGTAAGAGAGGAAGTATATTGTACTTCCTCTCTTTTATTTTAGCAAGCCGGGAATCGAACCCCGGAAAAGCCAACCTTGCTAATTATGCGATTTTTTCAACTTTTCGCCTTTTCTTTTCGTTCTCTGTTCTGCTTATGCTAGAGTCATCAAAAAGTATATTATATCCGTCATCTTTTAAGGTCTTAGCCATTTCAAAAGCGTTAATTTTTGGAAAGCCGCAAACGTACTCAATAACATTCATTCTAATATATCCGTTTTCTTTTCCCAGCTTTTCCAAATCCTTTTTATAAAAATTAAACATTCTTATTTCTTTCTGTTCTGCTGTTTCGTTTGTCATAGTATTAACCCTCCTATCTAAATACCATACAATATTTATTGTGATTGCCATTGTCTGCTACAAATTCAAATAGAATTACTTCATAGCCTTTTTTCTCAGTATATTCCTTGCGTTCTTTGGAATTATATTCCTCCGTAAGACATTCTAAGGTTTCAAAGAAAAAATGCTCAAGTCCAGAATCTAAAACTTTTGCTTCTTCTCGTGTATCATATCCATTGCAAATCTTGCTTGCTTCTTCTTTCGTAATATTAAAGTAATTTGTGGTTTTATAAATTGTCATATAATCAATCATCCTTTCATTGTGCGGTCTGCCATCATCAGAGCCGGGCGACCATCCCGCGGCTGACGCTCCAAATCGGAGCGTTTCGGCTAATATCTGCTAGGTTTTTCATAGCGTATAATTGCGACCGTTTCGCCTGTACTCTTAAGAGTTCCCCAGCCGTTCCACATCGGACCATTTAAGCCTAATAACTTAGGCTGGTTATAAAGTTCTTCCCTCTGGCTTTCTGCCATTCTGCCGTTGTTGTAGCCATATACAAGGCTTTGCATTTCCTCGGCTGTCTTTATGTTGTTTGGTAAATCATATACGCATTTTGTTCCATCTGTTAAAGTTCCTATAATCATATTGTTTTCCTCACTTTCGTGCTTCATTTGATGTAATTATAATAAACCAAAAACAGTTTAAAGTCAATAGATAAAATAAACTTTTTTTAGATTATTTTTGATTGACTTTTGAGAATGTATTTTATATAATGTAATAAAAAATAAAAGGAGGGTGCAAAGCTATGCTTGTATATAAAATAGATGTGCTTGATACGCTTAAAGAAAGTGGCTATAACTCTACACGAATATTAAAAGAGAACTTAATCAGCCAATCAGCAGTGCAGAAGATACGCAAAAATGAAATGGTGGGAATTAAGACAATAGAAAAGCTATGTGAGTTGCTGGATATGCAACCGGGGAACATTATTAAGTATGTAGAGAAGAAATAAACCAAAAAAGATTTAAAAAGTATTGACAATAAACTGAAAAAGGTTTATTATAATGACATAAACAAAGAAAGGGCAGCCAAAAGCTGAAAGGTGAATAATATGGAAATGACAAAAGAAATACGCGAAGGCAAAGAGATTTACGCGCAGCGAAAGAACTATGAAAATGCTGAATTAGCTGTGCTTAATGATGCTACAGAAGAACAGGCACAAGCAATAGTACGATTGTGCGGAGATAGGCACTATATCCATAGGAACAGAAGCAGCGTTTTTTGTGCTGAGTCCGGTGATGCCGAGACGATTGGGGAGTTGCTAAGCAATTGCTTAGTAGGAGAGAGTATTAACGACTATTTGAGTAAGGCAGGATTGCCGAGAATAGAATACACTTACAGTTTTGATGATGATACATCAAACGATTATCTTTACGAGCTAGAGGGAATGGCATACGAGGAAGCCGAGGAGAAAACCGAAGAAGTTATGGAACAATTTGACAAGGATATAATAAAATATATTCAAGATTTTGACGATAAATATAATACACATTTTACCCCTACTTTAGCGGGAAGAATGAAGGGATACGAATTTTAAGAAGGGTTAAAAAGGTGAGAATATGAGATATTTAACAGTTAAAAGAAACAAGAATGGAGAACCTAATAAAACGGATATGAAGAGCCTTGCAAAATTCTTTACAAGTGAAAATGTGGGAAAATATGCAGATTATGACAGTTATCTATTTGCTGTCGAAGAAACAAGAAACGCTGGTAAAGAATTTGTCGGATATACATTTAAAATAGCTACAAAGGCGGAGAAGTCTGGCGGATGTGATTACTATTTCGGTGAAGTTCTTGATACTGGGGATAAAGTTGTTATATCCACAGAAAACGAGTATAAGAGTTTAGACTGGGCATATAACAAAGCTTTGGAGATAATTAAAAAAGAGTTCTAAAATCGGATAGATAAAATAAAAAAGGGGAGCTTAACGTTCCCCTTTTTTCTACGCCGTGCGTTACTATTTAAGAAATACAAAAACGTATATTTCAATACATCCAATGTTATTGTTTAAAAATACAAAATAGCGTATTTCAATACATTTTTGTTACTGTTTACGTTTTACATAATAAACAGTTTTTTATATTATGTCAAGTCAATAAAATTGACTTTATAATATATTTATGCTATATTATTTTAATAATTAAATATATAAGATTTACACCCGATAATATTAAAAATATTATTGGGTTATTTTTATGTTATTAAATATATAATAATTAATTAGTTGGAGCAGGTTTAGCAGAAAGGGGGAACATATGGAGAAAGTACAGGAAGCACCAGAAAGTCAAGAAATTTTTGAAAATGAAATTGATATGTATTTCAAAAGATTTTGCAAAGATGAAAACATTGAAGATATGGCAGCGGCTCCGCAATCCCTTTTTTATGCCGCTTTAATTTATGTATATAATAATACTTTTAAGGGTACTAATAGACTAAAATTAAAGGGTAAATTACAGGGATATAATAATAATAATTATAATAATCAATACAGTAATATAAATAATAGTAATTGTAATAGTTATAATTATGAGTACTTAAATTATATAGCAGATTATTATATATATATGTGTTATAAGTATGATAAAATATGTACTATAAGTGGCTATTGCAAATTAACTGGTATAAGAGAAACTGTTATATACAATTGGGCTAATGAACGAACGAAAGCGGACAGACTAAGCACTTCGGCTTATGATTTGTGGGAAAAATTGTCAAAAGATTATGAATCCAGTGGAGAAGCACGACTCTGGTCTGGTAAGAACCCAATTGGACAATTGGCGGCTATGAATCATCATTTCACTTGGAATCTTCCCGGCGTTAGCAGAGAAAGCACCAGTAAAAGGGCTCTTACAGCCGCAGAAATACGCCAACAATTGAGCCAAAACAATACACAATTAACCGATAAACAGCAGATAAACGCTGTAAACAATTCAGACACAATTTAAACAACTTGTAAACCGCTTAAATACTGGGTTTGTGAGTAATAAGTATTTATATAACGCTGATAAATTAAGGTTTATCGGCGTTATAGTATGGATATGGTGTTAATTGTGTTAATTGTTTGGAAATATGGCATAAAATAGACACAATTACACGGATAAGGGCGGAGGGGGTTTATTTGCCCTCAGAACACGCCCCAACTAAGTCACTCATTTTTCCACGATAAGAAAAAGGCTTTATATATTAATATATATTTATATTATTATCACCTAATTATATATAAATAATACCTAACCATTAATCATATAATTAATACTAATAAATCACTTATATATTTAATTAAAAATAATTCAATTAACATCTATACATTTAAGCTAATTAGATGTATAATAGACACATATTAATTAATCACAAGATATTCAATAAACACATCAGAGAATCAGCTAGTCGGCTGAATAAATTCCAAAAATTTTTAAAAAATAAAAAAAAGAGTTAGGAGTTATAAATGCAGGGCAATGAATACCAAAAATTGGCTATGCGCACTAACGATAAAATGGCTCATCATAGATTAAGTACTGAATTAACTGGTAAGCTTCCACTTAGTCCTCTAGCAGAAAGCAATGCTAAGTGTAGCAACATAAATGACATAGCAGGACTTCTTAATGGTGTCTTAGGTTTAACTGGTGAAGCTGGAGAAGTATCAGACCTTGTTAAAAAGGGCATATTCCACGAAAAAGGAATAGACTTAGAACATCTTAAGAAAGAGTGCGGCGATGTAATGTGGTACGTTGCTATGATTTGCGAAGCTTGCGGATTCGGTCTTGATGATGTAATGCAAACAAACATAGATAAACTTATAGCACGTTATCCGGATGGTTTTGATTCTTACAGAGCTAATCACAGACAGGCAGGTGATAAATAATGGGTAATCAGGATAAGCACTGTTACCAGTGCAAACATAGACATAAGTTATATTGTGAAAAGCCTTGTAATGCCTGTAATGGCAATCCAAATGTTGTAAAAGGCAAGGATAACTTCACAGAGCTTGAAACAGCAAATAAAAATGCAGTACTCTTTGAAACAAAAGAATAGCATATTGCCCCTTAGCCAAGTGGTCAAGGCACAGGATTTTGATTCCTGTATCGTGGGTTCAAATCCCACAGGGGTAGTTCAAGTGTTTAATTACACTTGTGCCTTTACAGGACTTATTGTTTTACTAGCATTAAGTCCTCCTTTCACCTCATAGCGAGAGCTGTTAAGGACTGTCAGATAGTCCGTGAGGTTTTGCGTATTATAAATACGCAAATAAAATTAAGTTATACCTATAGCGCAGCAGTTATCTGTATGGATAGACAGCGAGCGAAGCTACTTTCTTTGAGCCCAACTGCACGGGTAGAATGACATCCAAGCTTTGCCACGACCTGTTATAGGTGTCATAGCCTATACTGCTATTAAGACTAGCATTGTTTTTCAGTATCAACTATCCACCTTAATCGAAACATTTTCACAATGCTAGTCTTTTAAAACGATATGGAGAAGCGGCAACGATTGGCGGTGTTGCGGCAGACTGTAAATCTGTTCCCTTGCGGTAAACATTGTAGGTTCAATTCCTATCTTCTCCACTTTGCCGATATGGGATAAAGGTATTCCAGTAGCTTGCTAAGCTATCCAGCAGAAATGTTGTTCGTGTTCGATTCACGATGTCGGCGTTTTGAAAGCGCTTCTTAGGTCTGCGTGCGTAATGTTGTTTGCAGACTTATCCTAGGTTAAGAGGTGTGAGTAAGTTGATGTGTGGCGGAATGGGTAAACGCTAATAGCAGATAGAATGAGCTAGTGGTTCGAATCCACCATAGCATAACCACAGGGGAATACCTGATTGCTAGGGGCTTGAAAGGACAGGAGTGCTTGTTTATGTGTGGTTCAAATCCACACCACATCAATTTCTTATCTCCACTTAGTCGGATACTACTGCAATAGTTCCGGTCGATGGGAGATGTATGAATAGTAGTTGTATTATCGGAAACAGAAAACTCTTTGCAAAATAGAATTTGCAGATTTGAAATGCATTGGCATGGTTTGGTCTGACGGAGTTCGACTCTCCGTGCAACTATTTACAACAAACTAGGTTAGCTACCGAAAAGCACTTCCGCTGTGCCTGTTTGTTGTTTTTACCAATCAAGCGGAGTGTGTATCACAGGCATACATAAATAATATCAAGCGGAGGTATTCGATTATGGCAACAATTAGAGTGCATAAAACAAAAAATTACACAGTTATGAGCAATACTCATTTAAGGGATAAGAGTTTAAGTCTGAAAGCGAAGGGATTATTGTCTGTAATGCTTTCATTGCCTGATAATTGGGATTATTCAATAGCTGGGTTAGTTGCAATAAGTAAAGAGAATGAAACAGCCGTTAAATCGGCTTTAAATGAGTTAAGAGATAATAATTATGTTATGGTTACTAAAGAGAACCCGACAAAAAGCAATGGTGGAAGAATAAAGTACACTTACGAGGTTTACGAAGAACCATATAAACAGAAAATAGAAAAACAAGATACAGAAAATCTAGGGGTTGAATGTCAACAGGTAGAAAACCACGGACAATTAAATACTAATGAATTAAGTACTGATGAATTAAATATTAATATACAAAATACTAATGAATTAAATACTAAAAGTAATTCTCTTAACAGAGAACAGTGTAATTCTTTTTTACCCAAAGATAAAAAAGCGAAAGAGTTTAAGCCGATAAGCGAATACTCTCAAAGTGATTGGGAAGTTGCCGAAGAAAGAATGATAAGCAGAGCTGGCAAGATAGCTTATGATTGGACTAACGATAAAACGCTCAAAGAAAATACAGAAGCATTCTTTAAATACTTTTTAGATAAACACGGAGAATGTACCGGAGAATATCACTACCCATTAACAGATAAGGTTTTATCAAGAGTAGTAGATAATTTAACAAAAGAAACCGACATAGAGCGTGACGGATATACAGATACCTATTATGCGGCTATAAGTGATATGGACGATAATACAGACTACAAGATGCTAGTTGATGAATATTTCAATACAAAGTTTTCAACACAATGCGATTACAGCTTAGTTCACTTTTCTTCTGAAAAGGTTTTAATTAACATTATGAATCACGCTTGTAAGAGTAGCTGGTGCGAAAGCAAAGAATGGTAAGGAGTGATTATTATGGCAGCAGGTGTACACCCGCTAAACAAAGATAAGTTTTATGAAGCAATTAACCTGTACATATCGGGGCAGGCTTCACAGGTAAAAGCGGCAAAAGTAGCAGGTTGTAGCGTACCGACATTTAAGAAATATGCTAACAAGATTTATGGTGGTGAGGAATTACCGGATAATTTATGGGGGAAAAATAATGGTTAAGAAAATTATTAATCGCTGGATAAGACGCAAGACAAAGAATTTAACAAGAATACCATTGTTTATGATGACATTTAACTATCGTAAATATAAAGCAGACGGAAAGAAAGACAGTTGTATGTTTTACGCGCACCCAGATATTGCTAATGATGAATTTGTAAGGGGGAAATTACAAGAAGTTGTTAACTATATCAGAGATAACTATGATTTGGATATATTTACGAAGATTTGAGGTGCAATATGTGTAAATTTTGCGAGGAAAAATTTCCTGTCATAACACATTATGGCAAATTTAAGATTGATAAGTTGTCAAATAAACCTGTAATTACATGCGACTTGAATAAATGTCCGTCCTTTGCGGTGTGTAGCAGTAAAGATATGAATGTTGAAATGGTGATGAAAATATCTTATTGCCCTATCTGTGGTAGAAAGTTGGTGAAAGAATGATATTGTGCAAAATAGCATTGTTTATTTACTATCTCTTATCGTTATGGCTCATAAAGAAATCCAAAAATATTAGAGAAGTCGCAGAAGTGGGGTTTTTAAGTATTATATTTCTTTTGACAATGATTGTAGCGAACATTTAAGCGTATAGAATAGGTGGCGGAAGAATGAAACATCAAAAAGAATGGCACACTTGCGACAGGTGCGGAAAAGAGATAAAGATAAAACCAAGAAACGAGATAAAATTCACTTGGATTACACGATATTCAAGTTTAGAACCAACATTTGAAGATGGTGATATAGGGGCAGAAGTTGAAAATATTCATACATTTAGATTACATAGCCACAAGTATGATTTATGCTTTAAGTGCAGGAAAGATTTTAAGAGGTTTATGAGGAATGAGTGATATATATGCGATACCGGTATATAGATACAAAAACAATGGACTCTGTTCAGCGTTTGAAGAAGCTAAGGAAAACGAAGATTTTGTAAGGCTTGCGGATTTTAATGCAACAGAGAAGAGACTAAAGAAACAGATAAGGGAATTATTGACAAAGATGGAGGCCTGTGAGGAATGAACAACATTGATAACCCTTCATCGGAGTATCAATCGCCATCTAAAGAAGCATTGAGAAATTTTGGTATAGATATTTCAAGAGAAGAAGTAGAAAAATATGCTTTGGAAAAGTTTGGCAGACTGCCACAAAGCCATATTGAAATGACTTCTGCTAGGGATTCTAAAATAATGGAGGAAGCAAGGAAGTTTATGAGGAATGAATGAGAAAATTAAGATAATATCCGATGGCAAAACTGCACAAGTGTTTATTGACGGCAAAAAAGTAAGATGTACCGATATAGAATTGCATTTTATCGCTCATACAAAGCAAAGTCCAATGATTAAAGTTAATGCACAATGGCATAAAACAGATGAAAACGGAAATGTAATTTTGAATGAGGATAAAACTGCCATATTAACAGAGGGTATCAAAATAAATTGTTAGGAGTGTTTGAAAATGCAAATAATAGTAATGCTTGCGATAGCAGGAGCCGCATTTTTATTCTTGGGTGTATATTTTCTAATTGACCACATCATAACAGGAAAAAGGCTCAAAATAAATCAAAAGGCTTGGGATGAATACAGTGCAAATATGGATTTTAATAGAAAACTTAATGAGTATTTGCCTTGGTGTAGAGAACAAAAGATAAAAAACGGATGGAATTTTTATTATTTCCCTAGAATGTAAATAAAAATACCGGCTACAGATTGATTGTAGTCGCTAACCTAGAACAATTATAGGCAGAGGTCTATAAGCACCTTTGCTGAAAAGTGGAGGTGCTTTTCTTGAATTCTGAATTAAATCAACTGATAGATGATTGCGAAAAATACATATCCCAAAATGGAATAGATGAAAATATTATAGAAACCTACTACAACGTGTGCCAGCTTGCCAAGAATGAGGGTGAAATTGACACAATGTTAAAATGTACGGCTAGGGCAAAAGAACTCATAAATGGCTATTGTACAGACCCTGAACAGTTTGATGGAAAAAACATATGGGAAGTTGAGAAAGTTGTACAGGAAAGTGATAGTGAATATCCACTACTTAATCAGTTTTACGATGTACTAAAACTAGAGAGCTATTACAATTTTGAAAGTTTTATGTTTTATATGGAACGTAAAAGACATTGGACTAAAAGATTTTATTTTCCACGCCGTAAAACGCTTAAAGTTGTAGTTAAGGACCTGGAAGACCTTGAAAACAGAATAATTAAATTTTATGGATTATCAATGCCGTCAAGAGTTGGAAAGTCCACAATTTGTATATTCTTTCTTGCATGGGTATCATTACGCAGACCTAACAGCCATTCAGCTATGGGCGGTCACTCTGGAATATTGGCAAAAGGTTTTTATAAAGAGCTTATGAACTTATTTACTACGGAAGAGTATACATTTTCTGAATTATTTTACTTTTGGAATCCGGAATATGCAAAAAAGCCGCTTGTAACAGACAAAAGTGCTGATGAATTTACAATCACTCTTGGAAATCCGGATAGATTTGCGACAGTTACTTGCCGTGGTATTGATGGAACTTGGACCGGTGCAGTTGACGTATCAAAAGATGGATATTTGTATGTAGATGACTTGGTAAGGGATAGAGAGCATTCATTGTCACCTATGCGAATGGAAAATACTTATCAAGAATATCTAAACAAAATGGTTGACCGAAAAAACGATGGGGCAAGAGAACTTATGGTTGGTACATTATGGAATGTCCTTGACCCATTGGAACGAATGAGAAAACGATACGAAAATGACCCACAATACAGGTTCAGAAGAATACCAGCGCTTAATGAAAATGATGAGAGCAACTTTGATTATGAAATAAATGGCTTTTCAACAGCATATTACAAGGATATGAGAGAAAAACTTGATAAAGCTGAATGGATGGCTAAGTTTATGCAAAAGCCTTACGTTCGTGAGGGATTACTATTCCCAGACAACGAATTGAGATTTTTCAATGGAGACTTTAACAATGAGCTGGAAAATAAAGAACGAAAAATAATAGCATTGTGCGACCCGGCTTTTGGCGGAGCTGATAATTTATCAATGCCAGTATGTGCTGATTTTGGCGGAAAGCAGAAATATATTATTGATTGGGTATATAAAAAAGGCACACAGGCGGTTACAGTTCCATTAGTTGTAGCAGCTATCAAGAAACATTACATAACAGAATTGCACATTGAACAAAATGCTGGTGGAAAACTAATAACGGACAGTATAAAAGCTGAAATGAAAAAGCAGAATGTATATTTTTGCAGAATTATTCCATATTACGCAAATACAAAACTGCCTAAAGAAGAAAAAATCAAAGGATATTCTGACAGAGTAAAAGAAACTTTTATTTTCCTTATGAGTAGGCAGTATCTTGCGATAGATGATAGACCAACTTATATAAGAACACAGATGTATCAAGATGCTATGGATGAATTTACAATGTATACATCAGAGGGTAAAAATCCACACGATGATGCAAGTGATTCGATAACACAGCTTGCAATAGTAATAGATAAAAAAGCAACGCAAACAGTAATTATGTCAAGTCCTATATAACAGGAGGGAATTTATGGTAACAAAGGAAGTTTTATCACAGTATTCTGACTTACAAGAAGAAGTAAAAGAAGTAAGACTAAAGATAGAACGGCTTGAAAAAGATATAAGCAAAATTGAAGCTGGAGAAATGGTTATAGATTCTGTTAGTGGTGGCGATGGTGGTAAACAGCATTTTAAGATTGAGGGCATACCATTCCCAGAGTACAGCAGAAAGAAAACACTTCTTTATGCCAGAAAAGCCACATTGCAGTTACTTGAAGATGATTTGTTGGAAAAAACCAATGAGGTTGAAGAGTTTATCGCAAGCGTTGAAGATAGCAGAATGAGAAGAATAATCAATCTTAGATTTTTAGAAAATAAGACTTGGATTCAGATAGCACATATCATAGGTGGCAACACAGAAAGTAGCGTAAAAATGGCTTTTCAAAGATTTATTGAAAAAAATTAAAAGATGTTACGATTGTGACGAAAAAATTATGTATTATTACAATGAGCAAAGCAAATTTCATAAACATGTATAATCCTTATCGAAAAGCATCGTCATTTAATTATGGCGGTGCTTTTACTATGTAACGAGGTAACAATATGATTTTTTATACAAACAAAGACAAGTCAATTATGTGTCCGAACTGCCATAAGTTTTTGACTAAGGCAGACAGCAAAGACCCACGAACACATAAATTAGCGTGCAAGCATTGCCACAAATGGATATGGTATGTACCTAACGATGATGATGATTTTCAAATTAAGGAAATACCACAAAGCAGAAGTTCAAGCGGTATGACATTTTATTAGAGGTGTAGATAATGCAGACAGGAAGAATTGCTATTTATACAGGTGCAAAAGAAATAACACCTGACAATATAATACCAATTTTGCGTGAAGCAATTTTGGAACATGATATTAATTCCAACAGAATACAGTTTCTTCTTGATTATGACGCAGGAATACAGCCAATAGTTAGGAAAAATCCAAAGACTTACAGACCAGACATTGACTGCGAGTGTTGCGATAATGTGGCTAATGAGGTTACCGAGTTCTGCCTCGGGTTCAAGTGGGGAAACCCTATAACGCTAGTTCAAAACGGCGATAATGAGGATTCTAACCTCACAGAAGCTATAGCAGAATTAAACAGTTGCTACGAATCACAGAACGCAAGACAGAAGCAACAGGAACTTGCAAGATATGTTGAAATCGGTGGCGTTGGATATGTCCTTATTGATGTAAATACAGAATATGAGGATGGGGAAAGCTATTTCACATACGATGTTTTGGATCCAAGAACAACATTTATTGTAAGGTCAACAGCTTATAGTGATAAAAGGGTTATTCTTGCAGGCACTTATATCAAAGACAAGCATAGCGGTGCAAGATATTACACCTGTTTTACAAAAGATATTCGCTATGAAGTTACGGATGGGATAAAAATCACTAACGGACCAGAAAAAGGAAAAACAAAATGGGGATTTTTAGAGAGAAGCGGGGAAGAGAACCCATTACATAAAATCCCTATCATTGAATACACAAGGTCATTTGATAGAATGGGCTGTTTTGAACGGCAAATATCTGAAATGGATAATTTAAACCTACTCATTTCAGATTTTACAAATGATGTCGAACAGAATACACAGGCAGTATGGCATACAAATGATGTTGATTTCCCGGTTGAACAGGAAACGACAGTTGATAAAGATGGGACACCACATATCACTGAAAAAGTAAGAAAGCCAAAATCTGGAGAATGGATGCAGACCTATACATCAGCAGATGGCAAAACTCCAATAGTTGAGCCACTTGCAATTAATTACGATTACACAGGTATGCTTAACAATATCCAATCAAGGCGACAGACAATCTTGCAGAAATGTAATGTGCCACAGCGAAATGATAATAGCGGCGGCAGTACAGGAGTTGCAATGTCAGATGCAACAGGCTGGTCACAGGCTGAAACAGCGGCGGCAAAACAGCAATTAATTACAGATGGCTGCAAAATGGAAGAGATAAAAGTTGTTCTTGCGGCTATTAAGTTGTCAAACAATGTTAACAGCAGCAACCCATTACTTAAATTAAGGGCAAGAGATGTAAAACCTAACATTAAGCGGCAAAAAACTTATGAAATGTCAACTAAGGTTAACGCTATGGCAACATTGATAAGCCACGGATTTAGCCTTAAAGATACAGTTGATGCAATTCCATTCTTTGATGACCCTAACGATGTTGTAGCGAGAAGCGGAGAAATGGTTAAGGCATATCAAGACAGCATAATTAACAAAGATACACAGAACCAAGCAGAGGGTGGGGATGGAGAACAGCCACCTAATAAAGATCGCACAATGCAAGACTTATCAGACCAGACAGAAAATAGTCCGGTTATAGATAAGAGCAGAACAGATAAATAAATTGATATTGAGCCACAGGGTAGAAATGCCTTGTGGCTTTTTATATGCCCTAGAGAAAGGGCAATACAAATATCGCAAGAAGTTGAGAGAACAACAAAAAACGCAGAAAGCAGAGGTAAAGAAATTATGGCAGATGTAACTAACACAACAACAGAACCAACAACTAACAATGAGCCACAGAATGAAGAACAGACACCTAGCGTAGAAGAACTTATGGCACAGCTTGCTAGTGAAAGAGCTGAAAAAGAGAAGTATAAGAATGCTTCTGATAAAGCCAGTTCAGAAGCAGCTAAGTACAAGAAAGAACTTCGCTCGAAGCAGACAGCAGAAGAACAGGAAGCGGAAGCAAAGGCGGAAGCTGAAAAGTTGCAGGCCGAAAAGTTCGAGAACATGAGTAAAGAGCTTAATCATATGAAAGCTGTCAATGCTTATCAGAAAGTTATAGGTGATGGAAAGGATATTGATTCTTTGATTGAGGCAGTTGCAGACGCAGACCATAGCCTTATAGCAACTGTAATTGCTAATGAAGCGCAAAGACAGGTTAAAGAAGCTAAGGCAGAGTGGCTTAAATCAAGACCAGCTATTAATGCGGGCGGTGGAGAAGAAAGCACGATAACACAGGAACAGTTTAACAAGATGAATTACCACGAAAGAGTAGAATTCAAAAATAAGAATCCAGAACTTTATAAGAAGTTCACAGAGTAGAAAACGGAGGTAAACAAACTATGCCACAGACTAAGTTAGCAAATTTAGTAGACCCACAGGTAATGGCTGATATGGTATCAGCTAAGTTACCAAAGAAGATTAAGTTTTCGCCTATTGCAAGAGTTGATACAACACTTGTAGGCAGACCGGGAAGCACTATTGTTGTCCCAAAATACGCTTATATAGGTGATGCACAGGATGTAGCAGAAGGTGTTGCTATGGGTACAACAGTACTTACAACATCTACAACAGAAGCAAAGGTTAAGAAAGCAGGTAAGGCAGTAGAACTTACAGATGAATCAGTATTATCTGGTTACGGCGACCCACTTGGTACAGCTATCAATCAGATTGCTATGTCAATCGCTGCAAAGGTTGATAATGACAGCTATGATGCACTTTGCACAGCACCTATTGATTACGATGGAACAGCAGCATCTATCAGCTATTCAGCAGTTGTAGCAGCTAATAGCAAATTTGATGATGAATCGGATTCATCACTTACAAAGATATTATTCATCAATCCAGCACAGGAAGCCACATTGCTTAATGATGCTGATTTCAAGAGCAATGACAAGTACCCACTTAATGTAATTATGAATGGAACTATCGGTTCTATTGCGGGAGCACAGGTTGTTAAGTCAAAGAAAGTTAAGTTAGTTAAGTATGAGCTTGATGATTCAACAGGAACAATCAATGTTGTAGCTGATACAACAAGCGAGGATGCAACGAATGTTCATCTTGACACAGCACTTGCACATACGCTTAAGCCAAAGGACAAGGAAATCAAGGTGGGTAGCAAGTTAAAGGCTGTTACAACAGAGTTCTACGCTTGTCCTATTGTTATTGTATCAGCAGAAGACCCTAACGAGGACACAGGTGCAGATGGCGTATCAGAGGAAGAGAACGCACTTACAATCTATATGAAGAGAAGCGTTGAGATTGAATCGGACAGAGATATTCTTGCAAAGACAACTGTTATCTCTGGCGATGAACACTATACAGCAGTCTTAAGCAACGATTCAAAGGTTGTTCTTGCTAAGTTCGGAAAGTAAGAGGTGTTTATATGTTATTAAGACGACATAAAATCAACGCCGCAAAGCAGAGCGAAGAAGTAACAGCAGATAATGTAAGACAGGAAGCTGTTTATGGAGATGAGCTTAAATATGAGGAAGAGCAGGACAAGTTCCCTGCTCAACCTACAAGCGATTACACAAAGACAGCTATTAAGCGTATGCCAACAGCGGACTTGCAGACACTTGCCTTAGAACAAGGTATTGAGAACGCAATGGAGCTTACAGGAGCAGAACTTAAAGAACTGTTAATTGAGAAATTAGGGTTATAGGAGCTGAAATTATGGAATACACCACATTAGAGCAAGTTAAAATCAGACTTAAACAATTTCATATTGAGACAGTCACAAATGATGATGATACAACATCTGATGTGGTAGTGTTCGATAACAAAGAAGATAATCCAATAATCGAACAACTCATTAAACAAGCTACAGAAGATGTAAAGGCAAGAAGAAATTACCCCGACAGCTACACAGATGAAATGATAACCGAGGACTTGAAGAAATTTGAGAGCGTTATCGTTAATCTGGCTGTCTATGACCATTCACAGGCAGGCGAAAACTTTATGTCTGCCTTAAGCGAGGGTGGTGTCAACAGAACTTGGAGAAATAGAGACAGCTTGTTTGTTGGGGTATTTCCGTTTGCTAAAGTTTTATAAAGAAGATTGTGCGTTACCATTTTGCTGATGTCGGCAATATGGTAGCAGGCGGCACACATTAAGGGTGGTGGGCGGTGTGCCATTATTAATTATGAAAGGCGGTATATCAATGCCAATAGCAGTAATTATAAGCATTATTTCAGTTGCTTTTTCCGTCTTTTTCGGACTGTTTACCTTAGGACTTAATCTTAAGAACAACAAAAAGTCTGACAATGCAGAACTTACGGAGCGTGTAAAGGAAAATACACGCATAAATATGAAACTTGACACAATATCAAGCAATACAACAGAGATAAAGAATGAAGTTACAGAAATGAGAAAAGAACTTAATTCTCACGATAACAGGATTATTAAGGTTGAGGAAAGTGTAAAGTCGGCACACCACCGAATAGACGGATTGGAAGCACGACTTAATGAAGATAAGGAGGTATAGCAGAATGGATATAACATCAGTATCAACAGTAGTTGCAATCGTTGTAATAACATATCTGATAGGTTTAGGAGCCAAAGCAATTCCACACATTAAGGATAATTACATTCCTATAATCGTAGGTGTTGCAGGCGGTATCTTAGGCGTTATAGGTATGTATGTAATACCTGACTTTCCGGCAAATGATATTCTTAATGCAATTGCAGTAGGAATTGTGTCCGGACTATCAAGCACAGGTGTTAATCAGATTTATAAACAGGTAAAGAACAATGCTTGACATTAATAAGCAGGCTATGAAGTATTCACTTCAAGGGCAGACAGTAACTATTTATGAAAGAGATGATGACGGCAATATTCTATATGAGGGATATACCGACACAGATGGCAACTTCATTCCTTATCTTGATGATGAGGGAAATAAGATACCCAAAGTTCTTGAAGAGAAAACGGGCTTTTCAGAGCCGGTCGATTTCAAAGCAAACATATCATTCAGCGGTGGAGAAGCACAGAGTAAAGAATACGGCTTTGATACCGCTGATTTTGACGCTATTTTGCTGACAGATAGGAATATGTTGCCTATTCAAAAAGGCGACCTTATATGGCTTAATAGCAAGCCTACATATACATCTGACAAACTTGTTGATGAAACATCAGCAGATTTCACGATTGTAGGCATTAAGCCAGCATTGTATTCAACTAAGTATATGCTTAAAGCAGTTGTAAAGTAGGTGCATTATGGCAAGACATACAATTAATATATCATTGTCTGAAAAGTCCGTAAATGAAGCTATCAGACAGCTACAACAGTACAAGCAGAGTTTACAGTATAAATGTGAACTGCTTGTTGGACGATTAGCAGAATTAGGTGACAAAGCGGCAATTATGAGTGTTAATGAAAGCCCATTAGGTAGGACAGTAACATTGAGAGTTGACAGAAAGCCTATTCAAGATGGCTACCAAGCTATTTTAATTGCTACCGGTAAAACTGTTGAAGTAGAAGATAGAGAGCCATTTTACACGCTATTAGCGATTGAATTTGGTGCTGGTATTTATTACAACAGCGGCAACGAAAACCCAAAGGCTAATGATTTCGGCTTGGGCGTAGGAACATATCCAGGACAAATCCACGCATTCAGCGACGGTTGGTACTACTTAGGTAATGATAATCAATGGCACTACACACACGGCGTTAAAGCTACAATGCCTATGTACAACGCTACAATAGAGATTATTAATCAATATAAGCAGATAGCAAGAGAGGTGTTTAGCTAATGGCAAATGCAAACGATTGGGCGACAGACCTTGAAAACACAGTCACAGCACTTGTCAAGGCTAAAACCCTAACACAGCTTAAAAAGACATATCCAAAGATAGTCATAACAAATGAGGGGGAAAACAGCGGTCAAGCAGTATTCCCAACAGTATACATTCATTTACTACCGGCAGTTGAACAAGGACAAACGCTTGACGGACAGACAATTAACGCATTGTTAGCGACATTTCAAGTAGATGTTACAACTAACACAAGCAAGTCTGACTGCCGAAAGGTTATGGCAGTAATTACAGACGCATTTAAGACAATGAGATTTCAAGGCAATGCAATGCCAGAGTTCTCAATCAGTAATAAAGTACATAAGAGTACCGCTAGATTCAGAAGAATGATAGCGGCAAATGACAGATTATTGTAACAAAGAGCAGGAATGCTCTTATTTTTTTGCAAATTTTTAGGAGGTAGACAAGGCAATGGCAAGTACAAGTTATAAAGCTAGGGTTATCTACAAGGAGCATAGCGAAGATGGTTTTGCAGGCTCATATAAGTTAATGGTTGCGGCTAAGTCAATTTCAGCACCAGTATCAGCACCTAACACAGTTGAAAGTACAACATTTGAAGATGATTCACAGACATTCTTAATGGGTATCAAAACATCTGACGCTAAGACTTACACAGGAAATCTTGAAAAGGCTTATTTACAAGACTTAATCAAGGCAGAGGGCAAGCGGTTAGATATTATTCAGTTATATGGCTCTGACGGATTAGGTGCGGTTGCTAAGTACGCATTTGTCGGACAGGTAACAGCAACACCTAATGATGTTTCTGGTACTGATTCAGTACTTGAAATGACAGTAACAGCAGTTCCTAACACTTCACCTATTGAATGCACAGACAAGCTTCAAGTTGTCGAAGGTGCTGGTGGCACATTCACAGTAACAAAGGTGGGGGAATGATAAGCCAATCGACTAAATCAAAGGCTGTGTCGATTGGTGGCACAAACGCCAAAACAGCCGACTACACATCATATCTTGATGATGTAACAGAATAATTATTTTAAAAGGTAGGTGCGGTGTAAAATCCGCACCTTTCCCTATATGGACGATAGGGTGGGAAAGGGTAAAAATTATGATGAATATTAATGTAAACGGAAATGAATATAAGATTGAGTTTTCTTTCGGTGCGGCGGAGTGCAAGGAAATAGTGCAGAAAATGTTTTCTGTCGTGAATGGTTCTTACCTACTTGCACAGACAGATAAAAGTGTTGCACAGGCTTCTTTTGACGGCTTGGCAAATATGACAGCAGATGTGCCAGAGATTTGCATTTTAGCCATTTATGCAGGCTGTATTGACAATAACCCTGTAACAATGAATGAAGCAAAGGAACTCACTAGGGCATATATTACAGAAAAGAGAAAGACAGATAAGAGCTATGGATATAGAACATTGTTTGAAGAAATCAAGAAAGCGATGGAAGATGATGGTTTTTTCGAGTTGAGCGGAATAACAGCGATGTTAGAGGAATTGGCGGACAATGTGGAAGAAGCAACAAAAGAGCAGAAGAAGCCGACAGTAGTTCCGCAAGACCACAAGAAAAAGCAGACTTCCACAAAATAATCTGGGAAGAATACTTTGTCTTAGCCAGTTCACTAGGCGTTAGTTATTCAGACTTTCTAAAAATGACACCTACAAAATTATTACTATACGCAAAAGGTAAAAAGATTGATAGACAAAATCGAGATGCAGAAATGTATAACTGGTTTTTTGTCTATGCAATACCGGCTATTTCTTGTGGCATTGGTGCGGCATTTAGTAAAGATACACACATTGAATATCCGAAGCAGGCTATTTTATCAGAAAAAACGGAAGAAAGCGAAGAAGATACCTACGATAAAGAGTTACAGCGAATGTTACTCAATGAACAGAAATGGGCGGCACGAGCTGAAAAGAGAGGACTACCGCCAACAATCCTATAAAGGGGGTTAAAGCGTGGAATTAGATTCATTAGAAGTCAAAATTACCGGCACTGCCAAGAAAGCTATTGATTCTGTTGATACACTAATAGAACATCTTACAAGGCTGTCAACATCACTTGCGACTGTGAACGGTTCATCACTAAGCAGTCTTGCGAGTGGTGTTAGTCAGTTAGGTTCTGCTATGCAGAATATGAACGCAGGGACAGCAGATTTTACCCGACTTGCTAAGAACATCACAAAGATAGGTTCTGTTGATTCGGTTGCACTAACTAACACAGCTACATCACTTCAAGCTGTCACAAAGGCAGTTGCAAGCATATCAGCTATTCCGCAAAATGCAACACAGGTCACAGAATTTGCAAAGTCACTTGGTAAGCTAGGCAGTAAGAGTATAGAAAATGCCGTTGTAAACATTCCAAAGCTAGGCAATGCTTTAAATGGCTTAATGACAACGCTATCAAGAGCACCAACAGTAAGTCAGAATGTTATTCAAATGACTAACGCATTGGCTAATCTTGCTAGTCAAGGTAGCAAGGTGGGTACTTCTTCAAACTCACTTCAAAAGTCACTGTATGGCGTGTCTACAAGTGCTAGGACAGCAACTAGAAGCAGTTGGAACTTAGCAAGTGCGATAGGTAAGTTTTATGCCACTTATTTTATGGTAATTCGTGGCAGTAAGAAACTTATAGAAGCAATTAAGTCAACAACAGATTACATTGAAGCATTCAACTATCAAGCGGTAGCGTTTGGCAAGATTGGTTCAGAGTGGGATAAAGATTACGAAAAGTACGGATATGATAACGCAACAGCATATGCAGAGAGCTTCCAAAGCAGAGTAAACGATACTCTCGGAAAGCTGTCTGGTTTAAAAGTTAATGTTCAAGGCGGTTTGCTTGAAGAAAGCGGAGCAAAGAACTTAGGACTTAACATACAAGAAGTAACACAGTATGCTTCACAGTTAGCTTCTGTTACTAATTCGTTAGGACAGACAGGCGAAGCAACAACGGCTATAACAAAGTCAATGACAATGCTTGCGGGCGATATAAGCTCACTTTTCAATGTGGACTATTCAACAGTAGCACAGAACTTACAAAGCGGTTTAATCGGACAATCGAGGGCATTGTACAAGTATGGTATTGATATTACCAATGCTACATTAGCGACGTATGCTTATAACTTAGGCATTTCTAAGTCTGTATCAGAAATGACACAGATGGAAAAACAGCAGTTAAGAGTGTTAGCAATATTAGACCAAAGTAAAGTATCTTGGGGTGATTTAGCCAATACGATTAACAGCCCAAGTAATATGTTACGCCAGTTCAGCAACAATATGAAAGAGGTAGGAATGGTAGCAGGACAGCTATTTATTCCAATTCTTTCAAAGGTTATGCCAGTAGTAAACGGAGTAACTATTGTAATCAAAAGATTATTAGTTGGTCTTGCTTCTTTAATGGGCGTTAAGATTGACTTTGAAAGCTTCGGACAAAGTGGCTATAAAGACACATCAGATGGCTTAGAAGATATTTCAAACGGCTACCAAGATGTAGCTGATTCAGCTAAGAAAGCTACATTATCCCTTATGGGATTTGATGAAATTAATAAATTGCAGGACGATACAAGCTCAAGCAAGGGTTCAAGCGGTGGCGGCGGCGGTAGCACTATTGATTTGACAGACGATATTGCTAAGGCGGCGGCAGAATATGAAGCGGCGTGGAATAAAGCATTTGCCAATATGGAAAATTCGGCAGTTGCCTGGGCTGACAGAATAGAGAAAGCACTTGAACCTGTTAAGCAGATATTTAAAGACTTTGCAGTTGGCGATTTCTTTAAGGCAGGGCAAGATACATCTAACCTAGTGGCAGGAATTTTTGATTGGTTTGCAAAAGCTATAGATGATGTCCCTTGGTTTAAAATCGGTCAGAAAATGGGTGATTTCCTTGCAGGCATTAATTGGACTAAGGTGTTTAAATCGGCGGCTAAAGTGCTTGTGCAAGGCTTAAAGGCGGCTATTGAATTATACTTAGGTATGCTATCTAAAGCGCCTATAGAAACACTTCTCATATCGCTTGTGGCAGTTCCTAAAGTACTTAAGGCAATAGGTGGTTCAGCAGTTGTAGCTAGTATAGTAAAAACGTACAAGACACTTGATAAATTTGCAACAACAGTAGCGGCGGCAACAGGCGCACTTAATGGAAATAAGGCGGCGGCTTCGGCACTAACATTTATGTACCCAAAGACAGCCAAAACTGTAACTGATGTTAATAAAACCTTTAATACCCTTAAAACATCTTTAAATGACAATGGCTTTTTTGCTACATTTAATGAGGGAATTGAAACTATTAGAGGTAAAATGTCAGTATTGCAGAAAGGTGCAATAGGTGTTATAGGTGTATTTGCAGAGTTTTCACTTGTTAAGAGCGGCTTTTATGAACTGGCGGTAGGGAGCGACAACCTTGTAGCTTCTATTGCTAAAATAGCAGGCGGCGTAGGTGTGGCAACAGCGGCATTAAAACTTATAGGCTTATCAAACCCATTTACAGCATTAATAGTAGGTGCTATGGGCTTAATATCGTCAATAGTGGGTATCTCACAAGCTGTAAAAGAAGCAGAATTTAATAGCATGTTTACAGCATTGCAAAATACTGGAACTGTTACAATGAAAGAATTAGGCGATGTAGCCAAAGACTCTTTTGGGAAAATAACAGATGGTATAACTGAAACCACAGACAAACTTAAAAATATATCAGAAGCAAAAGAAAATCTTGAAGAAACAACAGATAATGTAAATCTTTTAAAAACAGCGGTTGAAGATGGAGCATACGCAACTAATGAAAAAATGCCGGAAATTATAGAACAATTCCAAAACTTATTAAGTGAATCTAAAAATGTATTCAATGATGAATATGATGTTATCGTTGGTAATGTTGTAGGTGCTTGGAAAGATATTCTTGAAGCGCAAGGCGTTGCAATTCCAGAGTATGTGGCACAATTAGCAAGTTTACGCGACAAAGGAAATGAATCGTTTACAAGTATGAGTTCAGATTTAGAAACACTTATACAGCAGTTTAATGATGGGAAAATATCAGAAGAAGAGTTCTTAAATGCGGCTACGCCTTTAATAGATAAAATATCTTCTATTAATAGTGACAAGTCGGTTGATAATGCGACACTTGCTATTCAAGGATTTGGCGGCGCATTAGATATATCACAGTATATGACAGAATCCGGACTTGATGTTCAAAGATTTAGTGAGGCTGTAAATGAAGTTGTAACAGCGGCGCAAAACGGAAAAGATAACCTATCTACATTGGGAACGGAATCGTCACAAGCTATAACGGATATGAGAGATAGGCTTACAGCTTTAGGAATAGATGCAAGTCAATTTGATTGGTCAAGTTTATATGGCGCTAGTGATACGCAAGTACAACAAGGCACAGAGAGAATAGACGCGGCATATATGCAATATGCTAATCAAGTACAGTATAACTTACTCAATCAACTTCCATCAGTAGTTGAAGAAGCAACAAAAGACTATGAAAACCTAAACCCAATAGCTAAAATATTCACAACAAAAGAAAACTATATTAAAAGTGTTATTGAGAAATGGCACAAAAGCACATTAGACCCAGCACTTGATTCTGTTAAAGATGGCTTTAATCAGTTAGGAATAGACGGAAGCGTGTACGCTGATGAAGCGGCAGACAAGCTCACAACATCGCTATTTGATAGTATTAGAGTTTATTCCAATGTTGGTGTTAACAACACAAAGCCTAAACTTAAGGAAGATTGGCAAGAAATGCTTGATTCTGCTTTAAATGAAGCAGGAGAAGCAGTAGACGTAGAGGGCTATGGAAGAAATACAGTAGATGGCTTTGTTAACGGTATTGTTGATAATGTTGATAGAAGCAACAATGCTGTAAGAGACTGGATGGATGAATTAGATAGAAATATTCACGATAGTGCAATGAATTTTGGTTCACCATCAAGGCGTGCGGAAGAATACGGAAGATGGGTTGTTGAGGGCTTTAACAATGGTTTATCTGACAATTTAGGTAGCACGTATAGTACGATTGATGATTACGTTAACAATGTTAAATCCGGCTTTGATGGCGTATATGATTCATTATGGGATATAGGTCATTATGCAGGCAGAGGTTTCTATGATGGCTTAGAAAGTATGGAAAACAGTATTTTCAGCGAAGCTAGATACATCGCAGATAACGTATCTGATACAATAAGAGATGCCTTAGACATTCATAGTCCATCAAGAGTTATGAAACAGATAGGTGAATACACGATAGAGGGCTTCAAACAAGGTATGGAGCTTAATTACAAACCTGTTGAGGTTTCTTTAGGCGACTTTACTAGCGATATTATTCAAAGCACAAAAGCAAGTAAATTTAATGCAAATACTAGTATACCTACAATGCCACAGATTAATATGGATAATAGCGCCACAACAGAAACTAATATGTTATTAAGGCAACTAATATACGCTGTTGAAAATGGAAGAACAATAGAAATTGACGGACAAGAGATATTCAGAGTTACACAAAAGCAAGCAAATATGTACACAGCAATGACTGGGTTGCCTGCATATAACATATAATTGAATTTAATACAATGTTGTGATACACTCTAACCATTAGGATAGCAAGGGGGTGTATCACAATGAAAAGGAAAGCGATATGCTTAATTATTTGGGTGTTATTATCTGCGACTTTTATATGGTATCTACAGGATAGTGGCAGAAGAACAGGCGGTAAAATTCAAGATTATTTGGAGTTTTGCGCAGAGAAAAATGAAAAAGGCACAGAAACAAGCGCGGAAGTATCAACACGAAACTTTATAAATGAAGAGCTTTATAATATGTCTGAATGGTTTCGGAGAGAAGATTTATCCCTTGGATTCGTTATAGTGATATACGTTAGTGGAACAATGGTATGTTGCTATTTTGGAAATAAAAAGGAAAGGGAAAAGTAATATGGAGATAAGCAAAGCAGGAATTAAAGCTCATACACTTATAACGGTGCAAGAACGTAATATACAAAGTGATATTCAAGATTGGAATAACTCAATATTAATTGTTGATAATATATATGAGGCTATTAATAAAATTGACAGTGACTATGCTAAAATGCTTAGTGGGAAAGAATTTGGGCTAGTGTACCCAACGATTAATAATCAATTTGAAGTATACATTAAGTATGGCAATGATTTAGTAAATATGATATCAACAACACATCATGAATTAACTCATATTGATGACTTTACTATCATTGGAGAAAAATTCGGGATAAAGAACAAAAGAGAATTGACCGAAAATGATTATATAAGGCTTTGGTCTGAATTTCATGCAACGTACATTTCAATGACAGAAATATTGAAGTACAATGAAAAATATGATTACCCAGCGATTAAAAAAGAAACAACAGACAAGTTAATTAATTATTACAATAGTTGCACAGGAAAAATGGTGAAACAGCAAGACGTTTTCGACACTACTGTTAGAAATTATGGAAATTTTTTTGCAATATGTGATTATGGAAAAACGAAAGATAATCCACCACCAGAATATATTAGAGGATTTAATTATTTTGCAGTATATGCCTTTTTAAATCAGCATAAGGATATTTATAAGTTTATTGATGATTACAATACATGGAAAGTGTTAGTTAATAGAACTTTAAGAATAAAAAGTAAATAGCTTACAGGCAGGATTTTTTACAGGTGTTGTTAAGAATAAAAGCGAATACGGCAAAGAAAAAATATACATATACTTTTCAAAAGATTTTGATTTAAAAACGGAAACTATAAAGCTGGTGACAAAATAACTGCATATGGCTTAACTGTTAATTGTAAAAATAATGGAGCTGGCAGTTATAACAGCATTAGTTTTATACCACGTTTTATAGAAAAATAATCCCTTAATGGAGCGTATCTTTCGGTACGTTCCATTTTTTATTAAAAAACTATTGACTTTGTACGTACACTTTGATATATTATGAATGTACAAAATGTACGTAACTTTTGAAAGAAAGGAGTTAATAGTATGTCACCCAAATTAGGACAGAAGATTAAGGACAATCCAAAAGATAAAAGAATAGAAATTCGTATGGATGATGAAACTGTTAGGAAATTGGATATTTTAGCCAATGAACAGAACGTAAGTAGAGCAAAAGTAATCAGACAGGGAATTGAAATGCAATACAAAAACAGACAAAAATAAAGTGTTGCCACGCTACCAACGAACACAACACTTTAAACCACCAATCCGAAAGGAATTGATAAATCTATCATATCAGTTTCTTTCGGAAAATTCAAGAATATTTTCGGAGGAAAAACAAATGAGTAATGTAGAAATCGTAACAAATATTGACATAGCGTCAGAAATTGCACACGCAACAGTAACAGAAGTTTTAGCAAATATGGAAAACGAAAGAATAGGATATGTTCTCATAGGAGTTTTACAGCAGTTAGAAACTATTCAGGACAATGTTAATAATTTTGATTTAAAGGGACAGGACAAGTCTACAAAGGAAGTGGCATAATATTATTGCGTGAGGCATTGTGGGCATATACTCCCACTACGCAATAAGTTCTGTTTTGAGCAAATGATAAATTTGTAGGAGGTAAAATAATGAGTTATAATAATCCAACTACAAAAGATGACACTCACAATGAGATTAAGGCACCAATGAACACTAAGAATATTTGCGGCGTAGACTGCTATGAGCAGAATGGCGTTGCTTACTTAAGATTGGAAAATGTTGCTAGAGGACTTGGGTTTACCACAACTCAAGTGATTAATGGTAAGGAATATGTAAATATTCGCTGGAACGTTGTAAAACAATATCTTAATGATATTGGCTTTTTGCAGGAAGTTGCAAAAGACGATTTTATCCCAGAAAACATCTTCTACCGCCTAGCAATGAAAGCCAAAAATGAAACAGCAGAGAAATTTCAAGCATTAGTAGCTGATGAGATTATTCCGTCAATTCGCAAGAATGGAATATATGCTACCGATAATGTTATTGATGAAATACTGAATAATCCAGACTTTGGAATAGAATTATTAACAAAGTTAAAAAAAGAAAGGCAAGCAAGAGTTGAAGCAGAAAGAAAGAACGCTATCTTAACACACGTCAATAAAACATATACAATGACGGAGATTGCTAAGGAACTGAACTTAAATTCTGCTATTCAACTTAACAAGTTGCTTGCTGATAGAAAAATTCAGTACAATGTCAATGGAACTTGGGTTCTTTACTCACCATACAGCAGTATGGGATATGAGGAAATTAAACAAGAAATTCTTGACAGTGGTAAAGTAATCTATCATAGACGAATTACCCAACTTGGAAGAGAATTTATACTGCAATTATTCAACAATGTTGCATAAGTTCTCTTGTGGGATATAATAGCTCAAACAGAAAGAAAATTCAATAGCTGTAAGAAATTTACAGCTATAAAAAATCAGAACAAGTTGGGTAGACCTGTTCTGATTAGCACATATGAGTACATATAAGTTGCTCACGTCAATAATAACAAATAAATAGCAAAATGACAAGGACATTTCGCTTAATTGTGAGGTGTCCTTTTTGTGTGCTTGGAAAGTGAGGTTTTACTATGAATTTTATACAATACATAAAGCAAGCGTGGAAAGCTGGCACTAGCGGCGGCACTCCATTAAGTCCAGATAGACTTAACCATATGGAAGATGGAATTAAGAGTAATAATGATATGATAAGTGAACTAAACAGCAATATAGCTAATAGTGACATTGAGGGAATATTTAATTACCTAGGTCTTGAATTAATCATATACCACAAATTGGGCATATGTTACCTGCATTCCAGCGGCAGATTAACTCAAGCATTTCCAAAAGAATGGACCACAATTGGTGAAATAAGCAATATAAATTACAAAGGTTATGGACACTTAGCCGCTAATACTAGTGGAAAAATAATAAAATTTGCATATATAAATGGAACTCTAAGTGCATATGCACCAAGTTCAACAAATGCGATTGAATATGTACAAGACAGTTGCGTACTTATCTGAATTAACTATTTACCAATTTTTAATTATTAAACTTTAGGGTAATCAGAAAAAAATAAATTATAAAGCTGTACACAATAAAATTTCCACATAGCCATTAAAGTATGTGTTACTACCTGCCCACCCACCAACTTGGCATATATGTCCATCTGATATACCAACCATTGTGTAAGTAATACCAGCATTTCTTCCTAAGTGTTGCCCACATATACCTATTGCTTTATAGCCGGTAGGTAGCGTGAATTCCTTTTCTATTAGGAACGGCTTGTTAGCTTCAATTACTGCATTATCGTAACTAACCTTGATTACTTTAAATAAATTATAAGAATTGCTGTTTAGTTCACTTATCATATCATTATTACTCTTAATTCCATCTTCCATATGGTTAAGTCTATCTGGACTTATTGAAGTAAATATATAGAAAAGAGGTGATTGAATGATAAGCGCTGTAATTATCGAGGGAGTAACATTCCCAGTAGCATATAACGGCTACACATACAGCAGAAATAAGATATGGTCTAAGAACACAGGAAGAAACGATTATGGAGAAATGGTAGGCACAATCGTGGCTATTAAAGACAAAGTAGAACTGCAATTACCGCCATTAACAGGAGAACAGGCATTATTGCTTGATAATGTGATTAGCGACATAGATAACCCATTCCCAACAGCACAAGTCCTGTTCTTAGGCGGTCAACAAAAGGAAATGACAATATACACAGGAGATGTGACATATCCGTATCTCACAAGAGCAAAGAATGAGGATGGATTAATAGTCGGAGCAAAATTAAGTTTAATTCAGAAATAAGGAGATTAACTATGAAAATAACAGGAAATGAAGTTTTAGCACATTATGAAGCACTTGCAAGTGTAGCACAGCTTAAAATGGGTGGCAGATTAGCAGTTGCCATTATGTCTAACATTAAGATGTTAGAGCCACACTTTAAGGCAGTAGTAGAAACGATAGAAAAGATACGAAAGGAAAATAAAGATAACAACGATAAGATAAAATCAGAACTTGAAGAACTAGGAGAACAGGAAATAGAAGTATCTGAATACACAAAAGTTGATATAAGCGCATTTGATAGTTGCGAAGCCATTGAGCCAGCTAACATTATCGCACTTAGCTTTATGATTAACAATTAATCAGCAGAAAGGAGCAACCTAATGAAAAATATTAATTGGGGTGCGGATTTCAATTTGCTGTATGCAAGATATTACAGCAAATATTTAGTTGACGGAAAAGAATACAATCAGACACTTAATGAGTTTAAGTACAGCAACATAATCAATCCGAACAATAGCATTTCCATAGGTAACACTTGCAGTAGTAGTGTTACCTTTTCTATTTATAATCCAGAAATCACGCTTGAAAATAAGGATATAACCATTTTTGAGGGTGTTAAGGGCGATGGTGGAATTGAGTATGTACAGATAGGTATATTTACTGTAACTAAAGAAGAAAGTAACGGCGAATACACTAAGTACACAGCTTATGACAAGATGTACAAAGCTGAAAAAGGTTATTTTACTGAATTAACTTATCCTAGTACGGATAAAGCTATTTTAGAGGAAATCTGTACAAAGCTAGGCATACAGTTAGCAACTAGCATAACAAACACACATACAATCATAGATAAGCCGCAAGGCTATACAATGCGTGAAATGATAGGTTATATGGCTATGCTACAAGGTGGAAATGCGGCTATTAATTCTGACGGAAACCTTGAAATAAAGTGGTACAAAGATAGCGGTTATGTGCTTGACGGACATCAATACTATCAGCAAGGGGTTACTTTTACCACTAGCAAAGATTTTACGATAAGAAAGCTGACTTGTAACAATACAAAGTCTGGTGATAAGGAAACTAGCACAATCACTAGCGGCAGTGGTACAACTGGACTTAGCTTTGCTAATCCATTTATGACACAAGCTAACTTAAATGAGATTTATAAAAAGATAGGCGGCTTTCAGTTTAGACCGCTTACAGTTAAGTTTGTCGGTGACTGGCGGCTTGAAGTAGGTGACATTATAACTGTCAACAAAGGTGGCGTTGATTACAAAGTGCCTATAATGCAGATTACGCACGAATGTGACGGCGGCTTAATGGATACAGTTACATCTATCGGACAATCTGACACAGAAAACAGCAATATTGCTAGCGGTCCGATAACAAAGCAAATGGAACGATACTACGCTGATTTAGTCTTAATCAACAAGGCAGTTATCGAAAATGCTGATATAACTAGTGCTAATATTGAGAGTTTAAAAGCACATCAAGCGTATATCGACCAATTAAAGGCTAATAAGATTGAAACTATTACAGCAAATATTGTTAATTTGACAGCAAGTAAAGCTACGATTAATGAAGCTAATATTGCTAAGTTACAAGCAGATTATGCACAGATAGGTGTATTAAACGCAGATGTAGCAGACATTAAGACTTTAATGTTTGGTTCTGCGACAGGTAAAAGCTTAACAACAGAATTCGCTAATGCGGTTGTAAGCGTTATCGGCAATGCACAGATTAAGGACGCTATGATTGACAGTATAGCTGCAAGCAAGATTACAGCACTTGACCTTAATACTACTAAGTTTAAAGTCCACAGCGAAAATGGAATGTCTTATTGGCAAGACAATACAATTATCATCAAAGATACTGACAGAATAAGAGTTCAAATAGGCAAAGACACCAATTCGGACTATAATATGTATGTCTGGGATAAAGCTGGCAATCTTATGTTTGATGCCTTAGGACTTACTGAAAAAGGCGTTACAAGAAAAGTTGTTCGTGATGATATTGTTCAAGATAATGCTAATATCAATGCAAGCAAGCTAGATATTGAAACACTATTTAATGTTATCAATAACGATAACACACATACACTTAAGAGCAATAAAATTTATCTGGACAACGAGGGGCAGACACTTAATGTTATTATGCAAGCTATAACAAGTGGTGCTGGCAAAGATTATACTCAATGGGGCGGTATGATGAAAGTTGCTAGTGATTTTATCACTAACAAGTTGTGGTGGACTGAAAATGTTGACAACGAAAGCATTAAGACTAAGTTTTCTACTGTTAATCAGAAACTAGATAGCTACGAAATCACGTTATCCGACTTATACAAACAAACGAACGATAATTTTATGGTGTATACAGTTACAGAAACACCTAACAAAGATAATTACCCAGCTATTGATTGGTTCATACCTATTTATCCGTCAGATGATTTATTTCCAAGCGATAATCTTACTTGGACTTATAGCAATGATGAATACGCAAAATATCACGGGGCAATAGCGCACAACGAAACAACTCAAAAAACTTGGCGTTGGGCTAAAGATGATAAAGGTAATTGGGGTTGGAAAGAGGTATCTAACACACAATTAGCCTATATGCTTAATCAGAACGCTAGTCTTAAGATTAATCTTAATAGCATATCAACAGAATTAACACAGACAAAGAAAAATCTGACAGATAATTATAGTACAACAACTACTATGATTAACAAAATTACGCAGGAAATTAATGATAATGGTTCAAGTATTAGTTTGGCACTTAGTGGAACTTACGCTAAGTCAAGCGATTTAGAAAGTTATGCAACTAAAACAAGCCTTGATTTATATATCAAAAAAGACCCTAAAACAGGCGAGCTTAAGAGTGCTATCGAAGCTATTGCAGATACAATAAATATTACTGCAAGGGGTGGGCTTAATTTAAGTGGCAACAGGTTTACATTAAACAGCACGAACGCCAGCATTACAGCAGACGGAACTATAACTTGTAGCAATCTGATTGCCAACGGCGGAAACGTTGGCGGCTGGAAAGTGTCTAAAGATTCAATAAGTACAATATTTAAGCAGAATAATGACTTATTCAGAATTGCATTACAAATACCTGGTGATATTACACCATATGTTTTTTCGGTTTTTCACGGAACTGAAGATGAGGGATACAGCAAAAGCCCTAATTTTTATATAAGTCAAACTGGTAAACTATATGCAACTAACGCACAAATTACAGGAAGCGGCTATTTTTCGTCTGGCACGATTGGAGGCTGGGACATCAGCAAGTCTTCTATCTATAAAGATTACGGCAAATATAGAACTTATATACAGGCACCCGCTAATTCCGAAGCTTGGACATTCTCTTGCCAAGAAGAAAGAGATGGGGCATATTATGGTAATTGGTACGTTCGTGCGGATGGATATATGTATGCTTCTAAAGGTCAAATTGGCAATTTCTCAATTGATAATGGTATATTGTCGACATATCAAAATAATGGAATTAAAGGAATGTCGATAGACCAAAATTACATTAAATTCTATTCTTGGGTCGACGATTACGAAAATTATGTAGGTTCGATAACTACAACAAGATACTATACTAGCAATAATGAAGTAAGAAGAGCTTTAGTGCTCAATGCAGATTATGGAGATGTTGTCGGAATAAATTGCACTAAGAATAAAACAGAAAATACGGAATACGAATTCATTATAAGAATAAACGACGATTTAAACAAATCATTAGAGTTTTTTTCGCCCAATATTTCGATGAATGGCGGTTACCAAGACAATATTAAAAAACCAACGACACTTACAGTATATTGCTATAATCCAAATTCGGGAAAAGACACACAAAATGTCAGAATTACAAATACAGAGGACAGACACTACGAGAACTGTGAACTGTCAGTATATGGAAGTACATACATAGGATATGATTTGCGATGTTTCGGGTCAATTTATGGAACAATCGCTTCTGATTCAGACGAGAACGTAAAAAAAGATGTTCATTTATTGAATTCAGAAGACTCTTCTGAATTTATCTACAATTTAAAACCTTGCGAATTTAAAATGATTAACGGTACTTCTAATCGCTATCATCACGGATTTATTGCACAGCAGGTTAAAGAAACTATGAAAGATGACTGGGGATTATTTATCGATAAAAAGATTAATAATGATAACTACGAAACACAAGTCTCAGACGAAAACGGAAATACAACTAAAGAGCTAACAGCAAGATACGCATTACGCTATGATGAATTAATAGCGGATATAGTTGCGACTGTACAATCGCAGAATATGCGTATTAAAAAATTGGAAAAGCAATTAAGCAATTAAGGACATCTTCGGGTGTCCTTTTTTAATGCGAATTAGGAGGTAAAACACAATGTTAGACATCAACTCATCAATTCAGAAGAACGGAACATTATCTGTTCAAAATTCAGACGGAACACTTAAACAGGTGGCTTATCTGTCAGCTACAATCAGCGAAAGCGGTACAGTTAGTATGTCAGCCAGCTTTAATGATTTTGCGGCATACTTGGCGAATGATATAGCACTAGACAACGAGCTTAAGAGCTTTCTTGATGGCGTTAAAAATACTTACAAGGCAACATACAGCACAGAAGATAACACAGTTAGTTCAGATGCAACAGAAACAGTAGAAAGTGAGGTATTTTAATTATGATTAAATGTGGAGATTTTTCAGCGTGGAATGGTGTAGTTGACTGGAACAGAGTTAAGGCGGCAGGACTTACTCACGCTATTCTTAAGGTTATCAGACGTGATTTTGACCCAGATAAGCAGTTTGAAAACAACTGGAAAGGCTGTCAGTTAGCAGGCGTGCATATTTGCGGTGTATACAACTATGTTTACACACCGACAGTAGAAGAAGCTATTGCGGCGGCTAACAGAGTGCTTGAAGTGCTTGACGGACGTAAGGTAACAGTTTGGATGGACGTTGAAGATACTTGTATGCGAAACTTAGGTTCAGAGCTTATTGATATTATCAAGGCTTACAAAGAGGTTATTGAGGGTGCAGGATATGACTTTGGCGTATATACTGGCTTATCATTCTATGGTAGCTGCATCAAGCCTTATACAAACCCTAGCGACTTAGATTGTCCGTTCTGGATAGCACGTTACTACTTAGGCTATGATGAAATGCAGTTAAATGATGATGTTAACGCAGATAAGACACCCAGTATCGACCATTATCTTGCGGGGTGGCAGTATACTTCTAGCGGCGTTGTTGACGGAGTAGACGGAGTTTGCGACTTATCAGAATTCTATGGCTTTCATAATGAAGAAGATAATACAGAAGATAACAGCGAAGAAGATAACACAGAGGATAGCACAGATGAACACGTATATGCTACATATGCCGCTTATACAGATAGGTGGTGGGGCGAAGTAGAGGATAGAGAAGATTGGGCTGGCGCAGGCGACAATAAAGCTATCACAGCACTTATTATTAAGGTCAGCAGAGGTTCAGTTAAGTACAGAGTTCATACACTTAATGGCGATTGGCTTCCTTATGTTACTGGCTTTGATTATGATGATTTTGAGAATGGCTTTGCAGGTGACCAGAAAACACCGATTGACGCCGTAGAAATCATTTACTATACACCAGAGGGTGAGCCTTGGAAGTACGCAAAGTATATGGTATCTGTATTTGACAACAGAAACTTCTATCCAGAGCAGATAGACAATGAAACATCTAACGGAATGGACGGATATGCAGGCGTTATGGGTAATGCAATCGACAAGTTCCAGTTAGTTGTCGAATAAAGTCGAAATAACACGACCGAAAGTATTTGAAATATACTAACGATAAATGTATAATAAACTTGTCTTTGAGAAAAGACCCTTAAACATTTTCAAGTTCTGGCAGGCGATATTGTTTGATTGGCGTTGGCAGTATCGCCGCTACACTTGACACTATAGAACGTGTGTTCTATAATAATCGTATCGCTATCAAACGTGCAAGGGCAAGAGAGGGGAGTGCAGGTTTATGAGTAATGAGGAATACAGGCGAATAATAATAGAAACAGTCAATAACTGTAATAATAAAAGATTTTTAAAGTTTTTATATGAATTAATTATATCATTCAAAAAGAAATGGGGCATTTAATGCCCCTCTTTCTCATACCAATAGGCTATATTGTCAAATATAGTTTGTTGATGTTCTTTATTAAGTTTCATTAACTTCTTAACACTATCCAACATTTTCTTATCTGACATTAAGTCGGGAATGATATCAGCATTATCAGTAGATAAATTATCTTCCCACCCCATTAAATATGATGGAGAAATATCAAGAATCTGTGCAGCAATCTGAATTTTATCACTTGGTATGTTTGTTACGGCATTGTTTTCATACTTATATAATGTCTGTTTAGAAACGCCCATCTTTTTAGCCAACTCTACTTGTGACATATTGTTAAGCTCTCTTTGTTCCTTAATCCTATCTCCAACAGTTTTAATCATTAGTGTTTCCTCCTTTCCTATCGGTAACTTGATTATAGCACAAAAAAGTTACAAGTCAAGAAAAAAATAACTTGACAAGTTACTTTTGCGGTGTATAATAAGAGTAACTTCAAAAGTTACGAAGTTGGAAAGGAGATGAGAAGATGGTTGATACAAATAAGCTTCGTGGGATTATTGCTGAAAACGGAAAAACGCAGACAGAAGTTGCACAAATGATAGGTGTAACACCCAAGACTTTCTATTTACGAATGCACAAGGGCGTTTTTGGCAGTAACGAAATTCAGATTATGATTGATAATTTGAATATTGAAAATCCTATGGAGATTTTTTTTGCAAAGAAAGTAACTTCACAAGTTACTGGAAAGGAGTAAGAATGAGTAAAATTAAAAAATGTGTAAGCATATTTTTGAATAAGCATTTTGTGAAATGGAAATTTTTACAGAGTACATTTGTTATTCCATTTCAAAAAAATGGGAAGATGTATTTGCATATTTCACAGGTTTGTGAAAACGGAACAAGAGTTATAAAAAGAACTTTCCTCATTGAGCATTTGGTTGATGATAACTTGGCGGTTACGAACCAAACACTCGCAGAGGAAGAAAGAGTGTTTAAAAACCCTACATTATTTTAATCCATGTAGTATATCCACACTCATCGCACTCTGGTAATGTTTCACCACGATGTTTTATAGAAACAATTCCGTTGTCGTTTTCGTTACCACACTGCATACATACATATGTACCACAGTTTACAGTGTCGTATGTACTAAATGTTTCAGAGTAATGATTATCCATATTTTCACCTCTTTTCTCAATAGAATAAGAGGATTATATCACAAATTACAGATTGAGAGGTAATAACAATGAATGAAGTTCAGATTGATTTATTAAAAAACTATATACTTGAGGATTTAGAAAAAACAAGAAAAAGCGACATATCTGCAAAAGAAAAGGCAGAATTAGAAATTTCAGCCTTAAGAGCACTTGTAGAGCTAGAAAACAGTCCGGTAGCCGCAAGAATTGACAAGGCTTATGAAGCTTTTACGACACAGCAGAATGAAATAGATATTAATAAAAATTTTTATGATAAGGTTGCTGAATATTGCGGCGAAAGAAAAATGCCAATATCAGCATTTGAAAAAATGTGTAGCATTGGTAATGGAACGTGTGGTCGTTGGAGAGATAGTATGTCTTCACCAACATTAACTACTATGCAGAAGATTGCAGAAGCAACAAAAATCCCAGTCGAAAAATGGATTAAGTAAAGAGGTATCAATGAAGAAATTAAGACTTTGTGACATAGCATTAATAACATCAATAATCGCTGTTGTTATTGCAATATTGAATATTTCACTTACGATAATTGACTTACTATTTTAATTGCTAAGAAAGGAGCAAAGATGAGAGATTTTATTGAAAATGCCATAAAAGAGGAACTTATAAAAACAACAGAAGGCTGTATGTTTTATGTAAAGCGCTTACAAAACTATAAGGATATAGGCGAATTAACTGGCTCTGTAAGAGAATTAATTGCACAATATGGCTTATCTGCTTCGGAAGCTCAAGGATTTTTAGATTATATGAAGATTATCGTTAGTGCTTCTTCACATATTCCCTGTGAAAAAGAAAAGCGTGACTATTCAATGGAAGTTGGCAAGTCAGCGTTTTAAGAAAGGAGTGTGTTTATGGAATTACAGATTTTTAATAATGAAGAGTTTGGAGAAGTCCGAATGACAGAAATTGACGGAAAACCATATTTCGTAGCAACAGATGTGGCAACCGCACTTGGATATATAAATCCACGAAAGGCTGTGAACGACCATTGTAAGGGGGTAACGAAACGTGACACCCCTACATCTAGTGGTGTTCAGCAGATGTCATACATAAATGAGGGTGATTTATACCGACTTATTATGAAATCAAAATTACCTAGTGCAGAGAAATTTGAAAGTTGGGTAATGGACGAGGTTCTTCCATCAATCAGAAAGACAGGCAGTTATAGTATGCCAAAGACAACAGGCGGTCAGATACAGCTTTTAGCACAGGGCTATACAGAACTTGAACAGGCTGTTAACTCTATCAAAGAAGATATGACAGAGCTTAAGGATAACACACCTCTTTACGGCTGTGAGATTGATGAGGTCAAACAGCACGTTAATAGAAAAGGCGTAATTGTACTTGGTGGCAAGGATAGCGAAGCTTATAAGAACGGCAGTATTCGCAGTTCGGTATATTCTGACATATATAAGCAGTTAAAACGTGAGTTTGGTTGCGTGACAACATATAAAAGCATAAGAAGAAAGTACATTGATAATGTACACAAGTTTATAGATGATTATGCGTTGCCTATGGCACTTGCTGAACAGGTAAATGCAGCTAATGCACAGATAAGTATGAGCTTTTAAGGAAAGGAGTTTTAGCAGATTGATATTTATTATTTCTGAAAAAGGCGAAAGAGAGCAGATTAATGAGGTAGAAAAACTTGAAATCCTGGCACACATTGGCAGAAGAACAAGTTACCTCTTAGGAAGAAATAAGCATTGTGAGCCATTAAGGAGCATAGTTACAAGAGATATTTTAGGGCAGTTAAAGCACGAATACGGGTGTGGTTTGAGTGGACTTAAAAAGAAGTACATAGCAGACACTCACGATTTTATCGACTGCTACGAACTGCCTACAATAATGAAAGAGAGATATAAGCTATGATACAGGGATTTATGCTAGGAACGATATTCGGGATGTTTTTAGAACTGGCTTGTATCGTTCTGACAATGGCAAGGGCAAAGAGAAAAGAAAGGATTGAACAATATGAAACAGGTAAACGAGAAAGTAATAACAGTACAGGATTGCATTGATATGTACGAGAAAAAGGATATGTATACAGTTATTGACGGCGGTAAGGTTGTTGGATTTGTAGAAAAAGAGAAGGAGAACTAAAGATGAAAGAGAGAAATAACAATATTACAGCTTTTGGGTTAGTTGCAGAAGAGCCAGTTTTCAATCACGAATCAAACGGAGAGGACTTTTATAAGACTTTTATAACAGTTAGAAGAACTAGCGGAACTTTTGATACGCTGCCAGTTGTTATATCTGACAGAATTATTGATATGAAAGAAATTAAAGTAGGCGATTGCGTGATGATTACAGGACAGGTAAGAAGTCATAACCTGCACATAGGAGAAAAAAGTAAGTTAGAGCTTTTTATCTTTACTGAAAATATAGAGATATATGAAAACGAGGAAGAACTACCTTTTAATAATGATGTAGTTCTTAGAGGTTTTATTTGCAAAGAACCTATATACAGGGTAACGCCACTTGGAAGAGAAATAACAGATGTTCTCATAGCTATTAACAGAGCATATGGCAAGTCTGACTATATACCTTGCATAACTTGGGGCAGAACAGCTAAGTTTGTCGGTCACTTGCCAGTAGGAACACATATAGAAATGACAGGTAGATTCCAGTCAAGACCTTATACAAAGAAGATAAGCGAAGATGAAGTTGAAAACAGAGCAGCTTACGAGGTATCAGTAGGCAGAGTTGAGATTATAGAAGAAAAGGAGAATGCTGATGAATAGTGATATTACAGTTTCAGAATTAGCTAGTATGGCAGCAAACAATGAAAAGCGTTGCCAAGTATGGCATCCAGTTCAAGGCGTTATCTTTGACGGCACATTTGATGAACTTGACAGACGGCATTATCTTGCGGATAAGACAGTTGATAACTTCTCAATAGAAGATGATGTATTCATTATGAATATATAAATAAGGAAAGGATATGTTTATGAAAAGAGCGGTTTTAAAAAAGGTAATACTTGAAAACTTTATGTGCTATGCACACGCAGATTTTGATTTTTATGCCATTACAAAGATTACGGCTAAGAATGGCAAGGGTAAGTCGACTATTGCCACAGCTTATCTGTGGTGCTTGTTTAACTGTGATTATGAATTAAAGGATAATCCGGTTGTCAGAAGAGAGATTGACGGAAAATCCGTTGATGATATGGACACAAGTGTTGAACTTACACTTGATGTTGATGGAAAAGAAGTAACTATGAAGAAAGTACAGAAGCGTACTTACAGCAAAGATGGCAGCAGTTATAAGGACGATAACAAGTACTTTATCAATGATGTACCTAAGACATTAAAGGACTTCAACGCATATCTTGATGTTGATATGAATGTATTTAAGATGTGCAGTAATGTAAATGCTTTTCTTAATCAGAAGCCGGCTGAAATGCGTGAATACTTATTCGAACTTGTAGGAGACGTTACAGACCTTGATATAGCTTCACAGAAAGCCGAATTAGCCGAGTTAGTTCCTTTGCTTAATAAATATACAGTTGAAGAATTATCCGCTATGAATAAGGCTACCAAGACCAAGATTACAAAGGATTTGCCTATTCTTGACGGACAGATTAAGGAAAAGGAAAGAGACATACAGCTTAAACAGGCTATTGAAGTATCTAACCTTGAATTACAGAAAAACAGCCTTAAAGAGCAGATTGCTGATTGCATAGCAAAGCAGACCGACAATGACAAGCTGATGGCTGAATATGACAAGGCTAGTTCGGATATTCTTAACTTGAAGTTTGAACTTAGTGATATGAGCCGTAAAGCCAATGAGGATAATGTTAAGGCTAGGAGAGATATTGAGAGTAAGATTTCTGATAAGCAGTTTCTTGTTAGGCAGGCAGAAAAGACTATTGCCGATACAGAAAAGAACATCGAGTATCAGCAGAATGCCATTGATAGCATAAATAAGAATTTACAGGGTATAAGGGATAAATGGAAAACAGAGAATGAACGTAAATTTGACGAAACAAGCCTTATTTGTAGCTATTGCGGACAGGAATATCCCGAGGATAAGAAAGAACAGTTAAGAGCTGATTTTGATAGTCACAAGGCAGAAGAATTAAAGATTATCACAAGCAATGGCAACCTTTTTAAAGACAAACTTGATAAGAATAAGAAGATTCTTAAAGATTTACAGAAAGAGTTGCCGCAGCATAAAGAAAGCCTTGAAATGCTGAACACAGCTATTGCAGACCTTGAAAAGCAGTTATCAGAACTTCCACAGGAGATTGATGTATCAGCTACAGAAGAATACAAGGCAATTGAACAGCAGATTGCAGAAAAAGAAGAGGCTATGCACAAGGCTAATGATATTTCAGCAGTTAAGGCAGAATTAAAGGCACAGGAAACAGCTTTAAGGCAGCAGTTAGCAGAATGTGAATCCGAGATTGCAAAGTCTGATACGGCAGCAGACGAACAGCGACTTGAAGAATTAAAGCAGACAAGGATTGATTCTGAACAGAATAAGGCTAATGCCGAGAAAATCCTTGATTTACTTGACGAACTGGATAAAGCAAAGAACGAAGCCTTAACAGAAGCCGTAAACAGCCACTTTGGGTTAGTTAAGTGGCAGTTGTTTACTTATACAAAGTCTGGTGGTTACAAAAGTTGCTGTATACCAACAGTTGACGGAAAGAGTATTTTAACAACTATGAGCAACAAGGGTAACAGGATTTTAGGCAGAGTAGACATTTGTAATTCAATTCAGAAGATTAGTGACATATCAGTGCCTATTATCTTAGATGATTCTGAAAGCCTTAGTACGGATAATCAGAAGAAAGTTGCCGAAATGGTAAATAGCCAGTTAATCATGCTGATTGTTAATGATAGCGAGAAATTAGAGATTGTGGAGGGATAATATGAAACTTTATTTTTACAAATTGAATACAGATGAAAGACACGGAAAAGTAGGAATTACAGTGCAGGTTTGCGAAGCAGAAGAGAAACCTAAGACATACAAGTCTGTTGATAGAATTTTTCCAAACTACTTAAGTACAGCAAGAAAAGATGATGTTGGGCGAATAACTGATTTTGACCGCATGTTTCTTACAGAACCTAACTTTGAGTATGTCAAGGATAAATTTAAGAAGCGTGCAGAATCAAGGATTGCGCAGGCAAAAGAAAAACTTGAAAGAGAAGAAAAGGAATTAAAGATAATTGAGGAAAGCGAGGAATAATTATGGCAGAGAATACAGCAGTTGCGGAAAAGAAAGCATTTACCACCTCATTAAGTGAGTGGAGTAATACAATGACAGGACTTATTATCAATGATTATAAGGCTGTTGGAATGGATATGGACGATTACGCAAAAGAGTGTGCTATGGAAGCTATGACAAGCATATTTAATCTTGTTAAGAATGACCCTAAGATTGATATGAGAAACCTTGATACAAGTAATTTAAGGGGCATTGTTAAGCGTTGTGCAAGTCTTAAGTTAAATGCTAGTGCATATCCAAGAGAGTGCTATTTTCAGTTAAGAAATGTAAAGGTGGGAACTGACCCACAGACAGGCAAGGATATATGGCAGAAACAGGTTGAAATGGGAATCGAGGGTACAGGTTATGATTCTTTGCTTGCCAACTATGGAAAAGATGTTAAACAGGTATATCCGTATTGGGTAATTAAAGAGGGTGACAAGTACATACCGCCTAAGCATAAAGGACTTACAGTTACAGAGCCGGAATGGGAAGAAAACGGATTATCTGATAAGGCGGTAAGAGTTGTATATCCTGTTAAGTTGTTAGACGGAACAGTAACATATCTTTCTGCTGATAGAGACAGCGTTAAGGTAAATCTTTTAGCTCATGTTAAGCAAAACATAATGAATGAGACTTTTGGTATCTGTGAGGACAGATACCACGCAACACCAAAGCAGAAAGCAGAAATTAAGGCTAAGAAAGACGAGATACTTAATGCCTTAAGAGCGTGCAAGACAGTAGATGAAATGCTTGAATGTGAGCTTGCAAGACCTTTTATAAGCGGTGCTTGGCTTGATACTCCAGAGAGTATGATACAGAGAAAAATGTGCAACAACGCAACAAGGAAATACCCTAAGAATTATGACCCAATGGCACGACAGGCACAGGTTGAAATGGACGAGGTTTATCAAGTTGCACAGGCTGAAATTGCCGAAAATGCTAATACTGTTGAGTTTATAGAAGATAAGGCAGATGTAGTTGACACCACGGCAACAGAAGCAACCGAGGAATAGGCAGAAGATAGCACATTACCACCATTTATGCAGGCAGAATAGGAGATTGAGTATGAGAATAATTTCGCAGGACGGAACATTAGATGTTCCATATAATGATTATCAATTATTTGTTATTGGTGCTAAATATGATGCAAAAGTAGCACGTATATATTGCCAAAGCTCATACGCACCAAGTGTAAAAATTGCTGAATACTCAACCAACGCAAAAGCACTTAAAGCTATGGAAATACTTAGAAAAGTGTATGAAAATAATGTGTTTTATCATTGCACAGCCAGTTCAAAGCGTTTTGAAGAAGTACAGCGTATTTTGAGTGAGGAACAATTCCGGAAAGCTACAACAGAGTACTTTCAGTTTCCACAGGATGATGAAATCGAGGTGTGAGTATGAAATTAAAATGCTTAGGCTCATCGTCAGCCGGAAATTGTTATTTATTAACTTCCAGCAATGGAGAAACACTTATCCTTGATTGTGGAATACCGATTAAGGAGATTAAAAAAGGCTTAGATTGGAACATTAAAGATGTTGTGGGTGTGTTATGCACCCATAAGCACCTTGACCACAGCAAGTCAGTAAAAGATTTTGAAACTATGGGTATTCCTGTATGCAAACCATACGAAGCCTTGCTTATGAACCAGTTCTTAGCAAATTCTTATTTTACTGTGAGAGCATTTGACCTAACAACAATAGACGGAAGCTGGACACACACCAATGCAGACGGAACACCTTGCCCGATATATGGCTTTCTGATTGCTCACGAGGAAATGGGAAGAATGCTTTACATAACCGATTGTGAATTAATCAAGTGGAAGTTTAAGAATGTAAATCACGTTCTCTTAGGTGTGAATTATGACAAGGATTTAATCGACAGGGATAACGCAGGCAAAGCTAATCACGTTTTTAGAGGTCACTTAAGCATTGACACGGCTTGCGATTTTGTTAAAGCGAATTATTCAGATAGTTTGCAGAACGTCATAATGTGCCATCTATCAAGTGAAAATTCTGATAAAGATAGTTTTATCGAGAAGATGAAGAAAGTTGCTTATGGGGCAAATGTGGATGTTGCGGTTGCAGGGAAAAGTTGGGATTTGAAAAATCCTAGCGAATGTCCGTTTTAGAAAGGAGATTATATGGCTAAATACAGAGATATTTTAGGAAATATAACAGAATGTGAGGATAAAACAATAACAATCAGCCTTGAAAGATACAATACTTTGATTATTAAAGAAGCTATTGCAGATTGTCTTGTAGAAGCCAAAAAGAAAGAGAAAGAAGATAATTAAGAGGGAAAGGAGCAGTAATGGAGAGATTAACAAGAAGAAGTGCTAACGGAACAGGCGTATATGCTACACCTAGTGGAGAACCTGTTAAGTGGGAAGATAACCGCCATAATGTATTACAGAAATTGACAGAATATGAGGACTTAGAGGAACAGGGTAGACTTATCAAACTACCTTGCACAGTAAAGGATACTATTTGGCATTTTTGCAGGGAATTGGGGCGAGTATTAGAATATGAAGTTTATGAAGTGACTATATATTCTGAAACACCAATATACCACTGTATTGCATATTCAGAAGGCTTTCCAAAAGACATCTTAGATGAAATATCAGTGCGTACTTCAGAATTTGGCAAATCGGTATTTCTTACAAAGAGCGAAGTGGAAGCAAGATTAAAAGAACCTAACTACATAGAAGAAGTAATAAGCCAATGTCCGTCAAGTGATTTTAAATTCGTAGGTGGCAGTTGTCCTAAATGTGGAGAATATGTAACTTCAAGTGATGATTTTAAAAAATGTCATTACTGTGGAAAGCTTTTAAAGTGGAAAAAATGGGATGGTGCTTTTAAATTATATTGAAAGAATTGAGAGGTGAAGAAAATGGATAAATTTCTTAAAAGCGTAAGCGAGCGTGACTTTGATAGAAGAATATCGGAAGTTGTTGAAATGCTTGGGGAAAAACAACTCTATGGAACTATCAGTTTGATAAAAGATTTGAAATATTATCTTGACTTAGCTACAAAAGAAAAAGCTCACACTTGCAACTGCCAGCACAACAGCAATTCAAGAGATAATGAGTCTTGTTGCAGATGTGATAGCAGAAACACCAATGCCGACAGGATAAGGAATATGTCGAATGAAGAGTTAGCAGAGCTTCTTATAACTTTTAAGAACACATTCGGCGGAGAATACGAGGGAGAAGCTAGTTGTATGGGTTGGCTTCAATCAGAAGCAGAATAGGAGAGAATATGAAGTATATAAGCAATGCAAAATATGGAGAGCCGGTTGAAACAGGAACTATTTACAGGGGCGACAATAAAAGATTAGATATATGCGTTCATACACTATGCGGTTGTGGAGAAACACTATATATGAATTGTCAGGCATTAAATATCCGTGATAGAAAATTAAACAGTACATCTGTGATAGCCGCGATAAATGAAGCTCAATCATTAGCGAAACAGGAGCTTGATTTACTTAGCAAGGAACTTAATACCATATTGAATAGTGAGATTGAAATATCAAGGCATTAGATAGGAGAGAGTATGGAAGATAGATACTTATTCAAGGCTAAGAGAGCTGACAATGGAGAATGGGTTACAGGACATTATGTAAAAGGTTTAGATATATATGCTAAAGAAGTTCATCTAATATTTGAACCCACCACAATATTTTATTCTAGTGGAGAGACAGACGGATGGAGTGAAGTAGACCCATCTACAATCTGCCAATGTACAGGTTTAAAAGACAGGAACGGCAAGCTGATTTGGGAGAATGATATTGTCAATACTCAATGCGGAAAAGCTATTGTTATCTGGGATAAGGCAGAATGGAGAATTAAGTGGATTAAAGATACTATATGGCGAAAGGATTTACATTTTTGGACTAATGAAGATGATTGGAAATGTGAGATTATCGGCAACATTTTTGATAACCCAGAGTTATTAGGGAGGAACGACGAATGAGTATGAAACCAATATTGTTTAATACCGAAATGGTTCGGGCGATTCTGGACGGACGGAAGACCTGCACAAGGCGAATTTGCAAAGATGCCAATGAGTGTACTGTGCCGGATATGGATTTTTACAATGCCGACAAGAGAACTTATGCGGTACATAACTTTGCAGATAATAAACATACGGAGCAGTTAAGCATAGCAGAAAGAACTTGTCCTATCTGTCCGGGCGATATCCTGTATGTCCGGGAAACATTTATTCAAATATCAGCTCACACTTTCTGGTATAAGGCAGATGATAATTCATGGATGTCAGAAGGTTTACGTTGGAAACCATCCATCCACATGCCGAAAGAAGCGGCGAGAATCTGGCTTAAGGTTACGGATGTGAGGATGGAACGGTTGCAGGAAATAACAGAAGTACAGGCACAAGCGGAAGGATGTAATAGTGGATTGCTTACTGGAGTGTGTACCGCAAGAGGACAGTTTGAAGATTTGTGGAACACTACCATCAAGAAATCCGACCTTGACCGCTACGGTTGGAATGCGAATCCGTGGGTGTGGGTAATAGAATTTGAGCGGCGTGACAAGCCAGAAAGCGAGGAATAATATGGCAAAGATATTTAGATTTAGCGGCTATTTTGTAGAAAATAATAAGATAGAAGATGTAGCCAACTTTGAGGACAGAATTAGTGAACTATGTGTGGAAAGCGAGGATATTATTCAGCAGTTACATATTGAAGAAAGTGAGGAATTTGAAGCTGATGGAGAATTAGAAGAAAATTGTGACCTTGCGTTACTCACAAGGCATTTTAAGGCAGATAACATCAGTACAGAATTTGACAGACCTTTACCACAGAAAGGTGAGAAATATAAGCATTTTAAGATTGGTAAGATTGTTACTATTATCGGTATTTCAAGACACACAGAAACAGAAGAAATATCAGTTGTGTATGAATACGAGGAGCATATCTGGAATAGACCTCTTGAAATGTTTATGAGTGAGGTTGATAAGGAAAAATATCCTAATGCAGAACAGAAATACAGATTCGAGTTAGCAGAAAGTGAGGAAAAGTGATGAATCGTGTAATTTTATGTGGCAGGCTGACTAGAGAGCCAGAAGTAAGATATTCACAGACGGCAAGTGGAAGTATGGCGGTAGCAAGGTATACATTAGCTGTTGACAGAGCTTTCAAGAAAGAGGGCGAACAGGCAGCAGACTTTATTAACTGTATCGTGTTTGGCAAGAATGGAGAGTTTGCAGAGAAGTATCTTCATCAGGGAACTAAGATTATCGTTGAGGGTAGATGGCAGACAGGCAACTACACTAACAAGGACGGACAGAAAGTCTACACTAATGATTGCGTTGTTGAAAAACACGAATTTTGCGAAAGTCGTGCTAATCAGCAGAATAATAATAGCAATGGAATTATGGGTGGTAATGCTAGTTCAGACAGCTTTATGTCAATTCCAGATGGTATGGCTGATGAGGGGTTACTATTTAATTAAAAGGAGCGTGATAAAAAGTGACAGAAAAAGAACACAGAATGTTACCTAATATTTCAGAAAGAATGTTGGAAGAAAATAGGCAGGCAGGATATAACCACGGATATGCAGTTGGCTACAATGAAGCTATTGACGATACTGTAAAAGCCATAAAGAAGTTGCGTGCTTTTACTATTTTAGAAGAGGAAGAGATTGACGAGATGGCAAGACAATTAAAACTAAAGGCAGGTGGCAATTCTTGAGTTATCAGAACATAGCGAGAGCCAAGGCAATAGAGAAAAGTAATAAACAAAGGCTACTAAAGATAAATCCAAAACTTGATGATAAGAGCGGTATTTATTTTTTGACCAGAGTTGACGAGAACAATATTCCTTATTTTTACATCGGGCAAGCACTACATCTATCGCAGAGGATGTGCGGACACCTTGTAGGGTATCAGCACATAGATTTATCAATCAAGAAAAGAGGATTTTACAGTGAAGAAAATCCCTATGGCTGGAAACTTAATTTCATTCATTATCCAGCAAATGAGCTTGATAAATGGGAACAGTACTGGATTTTGGAGTACACCAAGAAAGGTTATCAGTGCAGATACAACAAAACAGCAGGTGGTCAAGGAGAGGGTAAAGAAAAGATAAATGAATTTAAGCCATCTAAAGGCTACAGAGACGGTCTAAAACAAGGTGAAAAGAACTTGGCGAGGGAATTATCCTCTATCGCAGAAAAGCACCTTAAAATCGAAATTAGAGACGATAAGAAGCATAATAAGGTGTCACAGAAACAGTATGAGAAGTTTATGGATTTATTGAAAGTAGGTGAAGTAGATGGCTAAAGCAGTATTGGTTATGGATATGCCGGAATCGTGCAGTATGTGTAAATTCCTGTATGAGTTTCAAGGCATTAAGAAATGCCAGCTTATGAATGTACTCAATAATGGAGCATCAAGGCTGTCACAGAATACTTTTACCGAAAAACGGCATGAAAAATGCCCGCTTTGGGAACTGCCGAAGAGGAAAGAGGAACTTCCGGTTGAAAAATACGAGTTTGGCGGACTAGGAAAGGTATTTGTATCCGGCTGGAATACGTGCCTGGATAAGATTTTGAAAGAAGAAAGAAAGCGGGCGATTCAGAGTGAATGATTGTAAAGGTTGCAAATACGAAAACAGC